>Ga0105239_10000188_pt1 | contig 90432 bp, 84 predicted proteins | sample KBSC44metaG_FD_92761 | JGI IMG/M metagenome (GOLD analysis project Ga0105239, IMG submission 92761) | Corn rhizosphere microbial communities from Kellogg Biological Station, Michigan, USA - KBS C4-4 metaG | ecosystem: Host-associated > Plants > Roots > Rhizosphere > Soil | place: Michigan, USA... | reverse complement strand
TAATACGTAATGATATAGTACACTGATACACTTGAGTATGAATCCGACACGGGATCTGACTGAGCCTGAGAAGATGAAGAGGAAACGCTTCACGAACACCAATCCAATCCAATCCAATCCAATGACTACTCGACGGCAGGCATCTCCGAAGACAACGACGACGAATAAAGAAACCAATACTCGCTCAGGTCAATTCAGCTCACCTCATCCGCCTAAGTCCAAGACGAGAGCCGGCACGATGCAGTCGAACCCGAAACCCCAGGTCGGGCGTGGTCGTGCTCCTGCGCTTCTTCCGTGAGGACAAGACATACTGGACGGTCGCGGCCCACGACAACTGGATTGAACGAACCTAGCGCCTCTTTGTCGCATTCCCATTCCCGCTACCATGCCCGCTCACACTCCCGCTATTGCTGCCGTTTCCGTTCCCATGTCCATGTCCGATTCCAAGCCCAACTCCATTTCTATGCTGCCCATCAGTAATGAGGAGCGTGCTTGCACCCTCCAACTCGGCCGGAGGAGCTTCCAAGGCCGGATACTGGGGTGGCGGCAAGAGCGCGTCGCCCGGTCCTTCCGTGCTCCTCCTGACTCGTTCTCGTTCTAGTTCGCGCCTGAGCTCTTCGTTGACCGCGTCGCGCTCTTCAAGTCTCTTGCGCGCCCCGCTACGGTCCAAAAGACGTGCTTCGCGCTCTTGCTTCAGTCTCCTTTCCAACTCCCTAAGTCGGTGGATCCATTTCTCGTGCCCTGGCCCGCCAACAGTCATGGCGGTGCTAAGGCTCCCGAGATCTGACCCCGAAGCTGTGCTGGGAGGGGCCGGTGGCGCTTCTCTTGGTGGAGGTGGGAGTGCGAAGTTGCCGTTGACCGGTGCGTTGAATGGACCCGCAGGAACCATTAGGCCACCCCGCTCTCGCTCGCTCGGTGTCAAGTTGGAATTCCGACTGGATATCGAATTCGAGCGCATCGACGTGACTTCGTAATTCGTACTGGCGAGATGTTCCACGATGTTGGTTGTGTGATGTCGCTGCAGTTCCAGGTTACGGCTGCGCCTCATACTCGATGATCGTGTTGGAACGCCAACAACGCCATTCGCCGCACCGTCAACATTCTGGTTGACGCCCTCACCAGACATGACACTCGAGTACCCTGAAGCTCGACTTTCATTTCGATCTCGTCGGTAATGCGTATTGTGATGCACTTGTTGCTGTTGCAAGAGTTGGAGTTCTGCCTTCAATAACCTATTCTCCCCCTTAAGTTTGCTGATCTCCGGTGTTCTTCCCGATCTTGGTGTCCGTGACCCTTGCTCAGCACTGCTATGGAACTCCATCTCGTTCATCTTGAGTTTCATCTTCTCCCAGCTTTCCTCAATCCTTTCGAGCTTGCGAGTGCGCACCTCGAGCGTTTGTTCCAAGGCTTGATATTCTTTATAGAGTTCCCGCTCAACTCGCTTGATCTTGTCTCGGAAGGTAGAAAGCGTTCCTTCCACCTGTTTGGCAGCAAGGAGTAAGTTCCTGCTGAAACCAGGCCAGAAGAGCATATTTCCAATCACCTCTTGGGAGGGCAAATTGCCATTGATAAGGCTGTTGTTGTGCGCCCAATCTGGACCGCACATGGCAGAAAGTTTCTTCCACAGATTGAGCAAGATCTGGTTTCGCTCAGTGAGTTGCTCCTTGAGCTGACTCTCCATCTGTGCCATGCGTTTCCGATCAGTCTGTCGTAAACCCTCCAATTCCGCAATTCTCGCAGAGGAATTCGTGAGTGCACGCGTGGTGGAATTATGGCCTTTATTGGCACGCTCAAAGTCGATCTTGTCTTGTCGTCGACCTTGTTTCTCTCTTTCGAAGGAATCTGCCAACCGGCGGCACTCGTGGCTAGTAGACTCGAGTAGAGCATCACGGTCCGCGAGAAGGCTCTCGCATTCCTCAAGACGACTCTTCACCGACGCAAGCTCCATGCTAGTCTGTTCAAGGTCTTGACTCATCCGAGTCATGGCTCCAACCAAGCCAGTCCTAGAAGCATTTGGATCGCCGATGATAATGCGCAGACCACCTTCCAATTCGGACAAGCGGTCCTTGAACGCGTCCGCCTCGATATTCCGAGATGAAAGAGCTTTGCGGACGCGGCGAAGCTCATCCTTCGTTCCAGTAGCCTCACGGTTGAGGTCGTTGATGATCCTCTGCACGTCTTGCTTCTCTTGGCTTGCAACGGCCTCTCTTTGAGCCCGTTCCTCACTGATCCGCCGTTCGAGATCTCGACTCTTGTCTCTTTCAGAATCCAAGTTAAGGTGTACCTTTTTGAGAAGTGATTCAAGATCTCCGATTTTGATTTTGTCACCGTCTTGCTCCTCACGAAGGAAGGCGATCTCATTATGACTGCTCTCCTGCTGCACCGTCAACCTTTGGATTTTGATTTCGGCTTCGGCAAGATTCTTCTCGAGACTTTCAAGCTCTTTGTTGGCGTCTTCCAGCTCCGCCTTGACAGACTGGTACCTCGAAAGATTTTGTTGAGCATCCTCTTCCAGTCGGACCAGTCCTTCGGCGGCTGATCGCATTTCTGCTTGAAGTGCTTTTACGTTCTCGTATTGATCCTTGAGTTCTTGATCAAGTCTATTGCATTCCTCCACCTTGACGTCGTATTCATCTGCCATTCCGTCAAGCTCACCCTGGAACTCGTTCTTCAAACCCTGGAAAGCAATGTCTTGCTCCTCAGCATCTCGGAGTGCATTGTCGCGTTCTTGAGTAAGTATGTGAAGCTCTTCATTGAATTGATCAGCATCTGCTTGCGCCTGGGCATCAACGGCATCCAGCTCCGCAAGAGCCTCATCAAATTGGCCCTGGAGAGTTTGATTCTCAAGTTTGAGTTGCGATACTTCATCTCGGAGTTCATTGATCCTGGTCTCCAGCCCTTCGCGTTCTTGGTCACTCAGTCGGGAGACGCGAGTTCCATTGCTTGCGCGTGAATGCGATCTTGCTCGAGATGCCGACCTGTCGAGAATACTGTCGCCGGCGACGGATCGTAGCCCTCCCATTCGGCCGAGTTTCAAATCTTCAATTTCCTGGTACAGACGCTCTTTCTCCTTGTTACGAGATGTCAATGTGGAAGCCTGGGCTCCGATCATCTTCTGCAGTTCTGAGACTTCGTGTCTCAGACGATCAACCTCAGCGTTCTGTGCGTTTGCAGCTTCGAAACTGCTCGACCGAGACACCACTGAGCTGCCCATGCGTGACTTCCGAGACAGGGACTTGCTTTGATTGAGTGAATCACTTTTCAGTTTTTGATTCTCTTCCCTTAGTCTCTTGTTGTCTTCTTCAGATTGTTCTCGAGCAATAGTTTCAGCTTCCAGCATGTCCTTCCACATGTCACGCTCTTCCCGTGAGCCGACATCAGAAGTAGCAGCACGAGTATCACCGAGCGATTTGACCATTTCGGCTAGTCTTCGCTTTTCTGACTCCTTAGCTAGATTTTCCGATCGTAACTTCTCAATCTCGATCTCCGTGATCTCCACTCGTTCACGAAGATATAGCACCTCTTCCTCAGCGGTTGGGCTCCTTTCTTCATCCGTTCCGTAACCCTGATCTGCGGTGGGTGATTCTCTTTGACCGCTTTCTTCGAGCTTTTTCTGTAACTCTCGAACTTGCTTTCGTAAATTATGATTATCTTTTTCCAATCTCAATCGATCGGATTTTAGTTGTACATTTTCTGTGATCATCTCCTTGATACCGTCTTCGGACCGCTTCTGAAGGGCTTGGTCTAGGAAATGTATTTTCATCTTCAAGTCAAAATTCTCCTTGCCAAGCTTTTCGACGGTGCTTCTATGCTCCTTCAAAGTTAACCCTCGCTTCGGGCCTGGTGTCATGCCGATAATGGTGTTCTTCTCAGGCGAAAGATTTCGTTCTTGTCGATATTGGCGAGCAAACGTACCGGGTACCTCCAGATCTCGAACATTGTTGGCAATGACTGTGTCAGTGGGCATCTTGAAACTGAAAGTCGAAGCTTTGGGTGTTAGGAGGCCTCCAGCCTTGTTAGACCTAGGGCTTTCCTCTTCCAGCGTGCTTAAATCAGGTGCACCGGCTTGCTGCCGTAGACGATCATCATCGCTCATACTCGAAATGCCAGACATCATGCTCCCAAGACTAGCTTGGCGAGAAATAGTGTTTCTTGCTTTCCGCTGAGAATCAGGTACAGCGCCACCCGATTGAAGGGCGAAATCTGCTCCAAGAGTGGCGTCACTAGCATCCGTATTGGAGCTTGCCATCGAGTCGTAGGACAGACGGGCCTGAGACGTTCGCTTGTGAAGATATCGAGGTCTTCTAGACGGTCGCGAATTTGCATTGGATGATTCCTGCTGACCATCGACACTGCCTGGCACCTCAAGAAAGCGGTTATTGCTGTCAGAGTGAGTGCCGTCCTTCCTGGGGGTGGCATCAACGTCTTCCTGTGAAGCAACACTTTCTTTATCAGCGGAAGGGGGATCCTCGTGCTCATTGGCGGTCTCATAGCCACCCATTGTCGCTAGAGATTGAACCCTTTGCAGTGTCCGCGCCGCAGCAGCAGCGGTTGGAGATGAAGACATATTTTCGAGAGCGGAGGTATTAGGGGCGAGAGGTGTGGCATCTTCGGTCTCATCCATGTCATGGAATTCCTGCTGTTCAAGCGCGGGAGTGTTATAGCCACCCGGGGGTGTGCGAGGAGAGTGGACTTCGATGCGGTTAGGAAGTTGGAGACTTTCGTCGTCCTGGTTGGCATGCGAAATTTGGATAGGATGAGGCTTCTTTCGCACTGCGACGTTGTTGTTCAAGACGCCAAACTGGAAGGTATCATCAGGGCCCAGCATTTGAGAGCTTCCGTCGGTATATTGTGAGAGATCGGGATTGAAACTGGACTCGACTTCTTGGAGTCTCTTGTTCATGGCGCTTTCGTCCAACGTCCTGTTGGCGGGTAGGTCGATGTTCGTGTTTTCGTCGTATGGCTGCAGGAGGCTGCTTGGGTCCCGCGGGCCCGAGGGGAGGGAGAAGCTATGATGGGAATCACTGAAGGAATCATTGTTGACACTTCCTGCGGGTGATACGTCCTCCTCTTCGTCTGGATCAAAACCACCGGGAACTCTTGACGAGCGGCGGGCAGTCTGCGGCCGCGAGGATAGGATTGAAGACGACATGTCGATTTCGGGTCGACCTCAGTGACCAGCCCTATTGTTGTAGACGTACTCGTAGATTGAGAAGTCGTCGGCTGAAGTGGTTCAAGCCTTGGATTGGATGTATAGTGTACATCTGCATGTGTGTGGAGATGTTCCGGACTTTTGACGCGCGGGATGACGAGGTGGAGAGGCTTTGAGCGCGTTGTTTTTTCTATTGTGGACGAAGGTCTCGTATCGATGATGTTGTCAGGGAGGCAATAGTCAACACCCAAGATGCGCAGCCTGAAGGTGGATGCCAGGTGCGTTCAAAATACAACGGTATTCCGGAGTAGGAGATTTCGTGGTGATGATTGCAGGGATGAATATGAGTGCGAAAACTACAAAGTGCAGACTCTGGGTGTTGCAAGGTCATCCGGCACACTACCAGTACATGGTGTGTCTGCAGTCTGCACCACCCTGAAACCGAGACGGCAAGATAGACCAAGCAGGACGAGGCAGTTAGGGTTGCTAGGGGCACGACTAGTCACCCCACTAAACCGCCTTATCCGGCTTAGGCTTCCGACTGCCCCCTAACACATAGGCTCTTGACTGCACATCCGAGCCCTTGAACACCTCACAACGAATGCTCTGGGCTACAACGATGGTTAAGTAGCACCTAATAGAGGCCCCCCCCTAATTAACGAGAGTTTCTCCCAGTCAAACGGCCACCAAGGGACTCACCAGCCCGACGCCCCTCCTTTCCTCTCCTCACCCTCTTCACCCGTCAACGCCAAAGGGCCGCCATCTCCCGATTTGGACGCGCCATCGGCCCATCTTGCAGGCAGCTATCCATGTTTCATTGTTTCAGGGGCTGAAGGGGTGTAAGCGAGTTGACCAGATAGATCTTGGTGCATCAAATTCGAATTGGTGCATGTCAGCTCCGATGAGATGCTTATCGTGGACGGCTCTCGAATGCTTAGTATGTACATACGTACAAACAAGTTACGATGTCCTCGATTCATGCTTGTCTACTGTCCGTGTGGCACAAACTACCAGTGTGTACGGAGTACGGATTACCTTCTACCCAGAAACCCCTTGTCCTTACAGCGTCTTCATAAATCGTAACTCGTAATGTGATACAGGCGGAAAGCAGTAACGCTGATAACAATACTTCACACTCCGCCCCATAGCCTTGTCCATGCTGTTCCGCTGTGATGATCCTATGCATTCACTGCTCTCGCATCCATCTCAGCACGGAGGGCCTCATCTTCCTGCTTTCGAAGAGCATAAATCCGCTGTTTTGTGGCCTCTGCATTTTGCAGTGTGTCAATATACGTTCGGAACTTGACGATCTCTCGTAGCAGGTAACTGCTCTTCTTCTCCCAATTGTTCATGGCCTTGTTCGAGTTCGGATGCTTAGTCGAGAACGCAAGGAGCATCAATCCCCGAAGCTCATTATGTTTGGTTAGCTCGTCTTCCACGTTGCTCACATAAGTCTGCAACGCTCTCAACTGATCCACCTCGAGTAATTGTGAGGCAAACATCGACTGTTGGGGAGGATTCCATTCCTTGATCTGCACCCGGTCCCCGGGCAGCTTAGCACGCACACCGCCAGTATGGTCCATCGAGCTTCGCATCGACATTTGTGTACTTGGTCGTGGATTCAGACCGGTGTTCAGATTAGGCTGAGTTTCAGACGCGACCAACGCTCGGCTGACAACATCTTCGCTCCAACCATATTCCATGTTGCTGATACCACCCATCATTGGTTCTTTGGATAGACGGGCACTCCAGAAATTCGCCGTGTGGACGAATTCCTTGACAATATCTGGAGTTCCAACCGAGAAGAGATGCACTGCACCCGTGGGTAGACTCAGTGCCCACACATATGGCCTGGCTTTAGAATACCCAGGCGGTGGCAATGAGCTTGCAATAGTATGGCGGAGCATAAACTTCCATACTTCTTCAGCGTTGTCCTGCCAGTTGCCTCCTCCTACGACTGCACCAACTCGGGGAGTGCGAGCCTTATTTCGGAGTGACTTGGCAGTCATCGAGAACGAGAATAATCTCATCCATCCTTTCTCAATCACTGCAAAGCAATCATTCCAGTTGCGATCCTTAGAACGCTTGTCAACGCCCTCTAGATGGCATTTGTGCTTCACAATTCCTTCCTTAGCCCAAGGTGCACCAGAAAGCTCAAGAGACTCATCCTCAAGGAGTGACCCTGGCTTGATATTCTCCTCTATTGGGAATTCCATTTGATCGTCCCGAATGATTGCTTGACTCAAAGCATTAGCGAATCCAATTGAGGACTGGTAATCGTTGTGACCGGCCTCAGTACCCAGAGAGTCAACGGACATTGATGTCAGTGTTTTACCAAGTGACACCTTGCTCCATGTACTTGACATCGATGGGCTCCAGTTAGATGATTGTTCGTCAACGCTGGTCCTACTAGAACCAAACCCTGGAGCTGATGGAAGACGTGGCCTGGATCTCGCCTTGCTGGCCCACCTAGCCCCGAGTGACTTACTTTCACCACCTAGTCGTCCGCGCTGGGTATCCGAATGAGCTTTGCTCAAGACACTTGGTGTTCGGCGCAGCATATTCGTTCCAATTGTCAGGAGATTATTGGGTGCATTCATCTGTGTATTCGGTTCGATCGGTGCGCCAAATAGTGGCAAAGGCTCCTGTGAGATTGAGATGTAGAAGGCCTTCAGGACAGACTCCATCTGCATTTCCCATGCTCTCCCTGGTCCAGAATCGGGGCGGCTTTCGGGCCTGGCATCAGAGACTTGCTGATCAGCATTGCCTGAAGGATCCATAGATCTTTTGGGCATCCGACCGCTGCTCGGCTCTTCAAGAGTAGACAAATTCATTCTCGAGTCGACCGAAACATCTCGTATTGGCTCATCGGTATCCTTTGCTCGAGCAACTTCCTTGATGGTGGGGAGTGCATTTCGGACAAATTGAACCTTGGTCATCTTCTGTCCAATATCGGCAAGATGCAAGTCTGTGTTGAGAAGCAGTACTGAGTAACATATCGTATGGACCACATCTGAGAAGTTAGCTATCATATTGGATTCGTTAGATTGTAGCTTACCACTTGATCGAAATGCGTGAGCAGGATTGCATTCGCACCATCGTTTCGCAAAGGAATCTACAACTCGGTCCATTTGCTGGGTCTCTCCTTTCAAGGCGATGCGATCGCAAAGTCCTCGCAGGGATTCCAAGATATCCTGATTGACCCAGTCAAACAATTCCATATATGCTTTCCGCACATGTTCACGATCAGGACCAGCTTCACCAAGCCAAGGGCTGGCATTAGAAGAATCGACTTCATCGTCAGTATTATCAAAGATCTGCCGAGCCTTCTTTTTATAGTCTTGCATCAGTGCCTGAGAATGACGTGGCCGAAGCGTATGTGATGGGGCAACCAAAATGCCGTTGTCAGGTGCCTCGATGATGAGGGGCGTGCTCGGGGCAGATCTATATTCACTGAGGTCGGAAGTAGATTCAACCACTGAGTGCTTGGAACTTTGTCGTACAGGTGCCAATGAGGCTGGTTTCTGATTCAGAGACGTGTTGCTACTGTGCTGCTCACTGGTCTCAGCATGATGATTATGTGACTGAGACATTCCCGTAGTTGACAAGGATGTTTTATCCGATTTCCATGATCCCTGTCGTGGAGTTGTCTTTCGTGGATCAGGACTTGGATTCGGTAGAGAATTATAGGATCCAGAGCGCTCGACACGCAAGTCATTGGCAGATTGACGCTTTCGAACAGCCGACCGATCGCTATCAGAATAATGCGTCGTATCAAAGGGTGATAGTCGTGAAGAATCCTCAGTGCTGCCGGTGCTGCTGCTATCAGCAAGAAAAGAATCCTGATGGGGAATGCGTAAGGTGGATGGTTGTTTCTGGTTAGACTTCAAGGTCTTGTTGCTACTATGCGACTCTGTTCGTGTGTGGCCATTCGAAGGTTTATCTGACTCCTTTGGAAGTGCAAATGCAGGAGGCGGCGCTGACTTCTTGTGATAGCCCTGAATGGAATTTGTTCGTCCGTGTCCGGCTCCTGGGTGTGGTTCCTCTCCTAAATAAGGATCCATAAATGCACGTAAGCTGCTAACAGGGCTTGTTCCACTAGCTGGTTCTGCCTCTGCCTTTAACTCAGCATTCAAAGTTAAGGGAAGTGGTGGAGGTACAACGTTCGAAATCGACTTCTTTCTTCGCCGGAAAAAGGCCGAAGATTTCTTCGTGATAACAGGTTGGTTTTCTTTATTTGCAGACATATCCGTAGAGGTTCTTCGAACCGCGCGGGGACCTCTTCCGGGAGGAGTGCTGGGGGGCTGAGCATCATCATGTACGGGCGTGGATCGACCATGCGATTTATGGAGGGAGAGATGTAAATTGAGGCCCGAGTCTGAATTTGCTATAGGATTCCTAGATGAGCCGAAGACACGACGAAAGAAGCCCGGCCTTGAAACAGGCGTAGATTCATGCGGAGAAAGCCCGTTGGCAACTGTGCTTAGACCGGGCACACTTTTCATGCTGGGAAGTTGTGGCAAAGGATCATTCCTCAAGGTACCAGTTCCCAAGGCAGCCGAGCGACCCTTTTTCGTGTATGCAGATTTGGAGGATTTGGTGCTATTTTTGCGAATGATTGGCAAGGCTGTTATACCAGGTCCTTCCCTAGCTTCGGGGCCAGCAAATATGACAGGCATGGGGGCGCCATCAGCATCCACAGTCGGCTTTGTGGAACGAGCAACGCGTTGTCTGGTTCCAAAATCAAAACTTCGAGAGCGTCGGTTGCCTGGTCCACCTAAGCGGCCTTTGAGACTTGCCAGATGTCCGAGATCGATGCTGGAGGAGTTGCTGCTACCCGTACTTTTACCACCAGTTGAGACGTTCTTCTTCCGTCGTGCGTGGCCAGGCTGAGTCGCTCGCTGAGCATCATAAACTTTGGAGCGGACCGAGTCCTCGTCCTCACCGAAAATACTAGGTAGCCTCTGAACATTTTTCTGATATCTCACGCTGTTGCGTACAGGAATGCGGGGCATAGCATCCAGAGGCTTGGACATATTCCTGATGTCATGGGCATCTCCTTCTGAGGATATAGATGAGGAAAAGGTGTGGCCTCTGTTCCTTATTTGCTTTGTCCCGGTGTCATAGCTGTTGCTACGAGGAATATATGGTGAATCGTCAAATGCGCCACTGGAAAATTGATCAAGAGACATGACCAGGTTGTCTACCATCGAGGCACGCAGGATATGGTTGGAGGAGAAGGATAGGTCATGGGGATCCTCGACCTCATCCGCATCTGGCGTATTATCCATTGACGGGTGGTCAGTGAAGAAGGTGCCTGACCCTGCCATATTTCTCCTTGTTTGTGCCCCATATGCTGACTGCGAAGGATGAGAATTGTCCGTAGGCGAGGAAGGGATCGAGGTCGGGGCCGAGGCTGAGGGATGGTCGTCGCGAGGCGTGACAGATTGGTAAGTTGGGCTCCGGGGGCTTCGCGGGCTGAGAGGATGTGGTGTTGTGGTAGGCATGGATTGGACTGAGGTCATGGTGGGCATTATATATGAAAACTTAAACGGGAAGCAGTTGATGTCGGTGGACGGTGACGTCTGAGACAGCTAGCAGGCGGGATGGCAGCTGAGTGTCGCACGAGTTGAAGTCGGCGAGATAGCGTTGATGAGTTGGTCCCAGCTGGTCCCACTAGGACATTATTTTTTCGAGAAGCGGTTTCAACACGACCAAAACGCGATGCAAGTCGCGTCGCTGGGTGGAGGAAATGGTCCAGAAGGAATGAGGAAGGGAATAGAACGACTGTAGAGTAGTGATTGTGTAAAGTCAAGGTGATGTGCAGCATATACGGGGTATTGGATGCAAGAGGCAAGAGGAGGGAATCTGAGTGCGATTGTACATGCAAGGGTTAGGGGGTGGAAGTCTGGAAGATCCAGGGTAGACAGGGATTCCCTAAGCAGGACCTACGCTAACCAAGACTTACTAGCCTCAGGCACCGGAATCCACGAGGTACGGAGTGCACCAGTTCTCCAGGCTAGAGCTAAAACTCAGAGTACGGATACGGATGCCAGACTAGAGACTTTGTCTCGTAACCTTCAGCAAGAGGGGAAGAATCAACAAAGCATCCAAAATGGAAACATGGCACTTGTGCAAAGCAGGACCAGAACAGCAGAAATGGACCGAGTATCGCTACTGCTCACTCTCTAACAATCATCAATCTCATTGTATCCCGTCCGAAGAGGGTTTGATGCTGACACCAGTTCCTCAATGCTGTCGGAGCTCCTGCCTGCCAATCCGGCTGAGGCTTCACCCGAGACACAGACACCCTTCTGCTCAGTCGGTGCGCGCTTGATAGAGTACTATACTATATGCAGACTACTGGATAGGTTTGATAAAGTCAAGTACCTGCCTAGCCAGGAAGCAGTTTGCTCAGAAATACAGAAAAGCATATCATTGACGTGAGGATATCATTACAACCCTGCACGATCAGCCCCTGTACCAAAGACTCCTGGGAGGCTCACTGGCCTAACCTGGCCGGGACTCAACCCTCCTCTCTAGCCACAATTGCCCCTGGAAATGCCCCTTGGCCTCCCCCACAATGCCACCTTCGAGCCTAAGCAGCCTGAGGGACCTGCATTAGCTGCTCCCACTACCGTACGCCATGCCCGCTTCATGCTCGATTCGGGGACCAACTCAAGCGATACGGATAGTTGCAAATGGTAAATGCACCCCAGGTCCTAGCTAGTTCATCGATTGTGCTTATTATACCATCATCGCACGTGTTTCTCAACACACCACCAAAGAGTCGATCTCTAGATTTTGCTGTGCAAGCTCCCACTGTGATCAATCAACCTGGGTACCTGGCTAAGAGCAGCGTCCTCTGCAGTGTCGGCTCGGCCGGATTTTTGTTTCACCGATACGTTCTTCCAACCTCGCTCCAATATAGTACATATAGTAGAGTACTATACTTATATGCTGCTGATTTGTTTGTCAGCCTCGTAGGACGGTGGTTCGTCAACGCCAGATGTCTTCAAGTTAACATGTATGTGCTGCGATGAGACTATTGCGGGTGTGAAGCTGATCCTAGTGCCCTTCCGCAGATTCAACCTTTGACGCCCAAGAACAACCATCTGGTGCCCACAGTTGTAAGATTGATCCCTAGGATTGTACAGACAAGCCATATCACACCCCAGGCCAGCATGGGCGACAACAGGAACTGAGTATGGTGTAAAAAGTGTAGCGCGTTATATCCCAAGAAGGTAATCAAACTCCAGTATACCCCCGCTGCCAGGTATAACAGATTGGCGAAGAAGGTCGACGCTCGATTGGGATGGTTGATGGCCGGCATCAGAATATACTGGACAATATAGAGCAAGACGTAAGGAGGGAAGAATGCCCTTATCGACACATCAAAGCAATATCCGAACTCCAGCACCTCGGCGCCTCGCGTGCCTCCCGGTGGACCAAACAGCCCTTGTTGACGCCTTCGGCCAGGTAACCCTGCGATTCCTGGCCCAAGTAAACGACCAACTACGTAGTATGCCACTGTCGAAATAAAGAGTGACCCTGCTAAGAAGTGAATAATGACAAACATCAAGGCCAGCTTGACTACCGACGAGAACGCAGGAGTGTATGCCAGGGACCACGCAAATGAAGTGAGGAGGAGGAAGAATGACAACAGATAGGTGAATGACGGATCCGGTCGATGCCATGTGTTTCGTGTCTCTAGACGCCTTGTCAGTCATCCAACCGCCAAACCAGGCTGTGCCCAAGACGCTGAGTCTCACGTTTATGGTAGTATATTGATTTGAACACCTTCTTGGGTGCAATTAACAGATGTGTCATCTCCCAGACCGCCATCTCAAAATCCATTTGAGGGAATTTGAATAGTCTATACTCCCCAATGTGTCAGCAACCCTGCCAATCCATGAGCTCGGTTGTCTGTTCAATTACCTTTTGAAGAATCGAGGCATTCGAATGTCAGAGCGGCGCCTGTCGGTTGTCGCACCGAACTGCCCGCCATACTGACGTGGAATGGCAATGCGAGGGCTGCTCATCGGATTAGAACAGAAAGGCCCAAAAGCACAATGCAAAAGAGAAAGGATGTATTTGCGTTGAAAGAAGTAGGGTCACCAAGAGGAGACACGGACCGTCCGTATAGCCAACTGCATACTCCGTACTGAAACTGCGCAGCTGGCACAATGATAATGGGTTTGAATGCTCCTCCCCATACCTATGTACGGCGGAGCACATAAACCAATTCCGCGTGAAATCCCTCAGGACAACGCGGGGTCACGTGGGATCTAGCGACTTCCCCGAGTCAAGGTCAGGATCACAGATAGATTGAACCCGTGGTCTTCCACACATATTGTCCTCATTATAGTGACAGTCCAGGCAGAATTTTTACATTTCTAATATACACATTGTTCCCTTTATGCGTTGATGGTCTAACCTGCGCCATCGCAAAGCCATTGCTCATTTCCGTAAGATAGGTAGTCCTTAGCCTTCAACTCAAGATTGCTCACGTGCAACGACTTTCCTCAATACGGCCACACTATCCTCTGAAGCGACAGCTCCATCCGCATTTCGTGCTTCCTTCCGGCCTGCAATCCAAGATGGCGGGGACCGGGACGGAGGCGATGGGACCTTACTCACACCAGCTACGCCATCGTCTATGCTGGCAATGTCATCTGTAGTTGGTGTTACGCCCCCCATTGCCTGAGCTGAGCTGAATATCCAAGTCAGGCTCCCCGTCGAAGACTTCCGCTCCAGTTTTAGACATAGAAAGGTGATTCAGGTCTTGGACTGCCTTCTTTACGTCACTGCGGTCATATTCATACAACCGGTAGTTGCCTTCCAATAAAGCTCCTAGCACCGACTGACCTCTTGCGGGAGTCACGGAGCGTTCAGTATTTGAGGTGTCATCACTTGCTTGGGTTTGCGTATTGTCCCAGGCCTCCATTGCTACCTTCAACTGATGGCGTAGGCGGATCAAAGTTTCTTGCACATCACGTATTCTCCAGGCAGAACTACCTAGGTTGTTCATTGGATTGGCCGGATCTTGGAAGACCATGAGTGATGTAGATTTCTTGTTGCGGGCGATCATGTGCTGTTGGCCCTGCAACTCTGTGGTATAGAGGCCACTGAGCAGTGCTGCCTTTTCAACCTCAGTGGGGCAGTCCTGGTTCCTGGAAAACATGCCCAGAGGCCTGGTAGATATGCCCATCTTGGCAAAGTCAATGTCACAATACAAGTCAAGGAAGTGCAGAAGATGGGCTCCGGAATTAGATGGGGCAGATTTGCCTTCGTAGAGCTTGAGAGAAGCAACTATCATGTTCAGGAGCGGGTATGAGGTCAACCCTCCGTGCCGACCACTGTGAAGATCACGCATGTGCAAAGCTTGTCGCATAACCTTGAACAAACCCTTCAAGGTGGGGAACTCCTTCATGAATGATCGCACATATTCGGTGCTATCGAATGTCCTAGGTGTGGCCTGAATCTGAATCGGAAGCCCTGTCTTTCTGTGACGGCAAAGCAAAATCGGGACGACTGCTTTGTGTACATGATAGACCAACTCAATCGGACATTCTTGATTTTGATGGTTACTTCTCCACCATTGGATTGTTTTGCTTATGACACGCAAGATATTATCAGGTTGAGTCCGGGCTCCCATTGATGAAGGAGTGATGGGGAGGGAGACATTGACGTCAATGTCGGACAAAGGATCTGCAGTGCCCGTGCAACGAGATCCAATAATGTCGACGTCGAAGTGCCTGTGGGTATGCTTAATTACCCGCCTCAGATCGCCAAATGCAAATCCAGCAGCATGCTGCTCTTCCCGAGTAGGAGAAACATAGGCCTCAAATGCTCCAATCTCATTCGACAGCTGCTCTTCAGCAGAGAGCCAAGACGACCCAGACAACTTTCTCGTCCATGGTAGTCGAAACACGATCGGAACTTTGGTGTCCTTGTCCAATGCCCATTGAGTGGTGGTATCAGCGACTGTTCCTTTGCCAGTCGAACCAGCACTCAGATGACCGCGCAAACTGCGGGAACCAAGCTTTGGGTGGTTGTTTGCAGGAGTATGTTTGAATTTATTCTCTTTCACCTCAGTCGTTGGTATATGGATACCCTCAGCATCATATTCCAGCAATAGATCCGAAGTGCGATTCGCTGCGCGGTAGGCATCAAGGGTGTTTTTAAGGCTGTTGACATCGACCAGTGGATCGATGTCGACAGATGGGGTCTTAGTGGTAGAGGGGCGTGATTGGCCATGGTGAAGGCCGTTCAACCAAGGCTGATTTCCAGTAGAACTGATAGAGGCAAATAGCTTAGTTTGAGCATGGCGACAGAGAATGTGGGCTCTCGTCCTGGTATAGAGGTGGGCTGAGGGCATCCAGCATAGGAGATGTCACAACAATATTTTATGGTGGAGCAAAGAATTTAGAGGAAAATGGGGGAGAATATAATACGGCTGCAAATAGATAAGCTTCAATGACTGAAAATGGGGGCAGCCAGTAGGCCAGGGCCGATATTGGAAAACAGAAGCCTGCAAAGACAAGGACACAATGCCGTCAAGATGCTTTTGCAGAAACGCTTTGAGGTGCATGTCGTGAGGACGAGGAAAGGTTTAGCAGCCAAGTCAAGGGTACCATACCTAAAATAGTTAGGCCTTGGCGTTAGATGGCTTGGCAATGGTTAACAGGCTCCAGGTCGAGGGGCTTGATGATAGTCGAGGCAAGGCTTTGGCTTTAGGTAAGGTTTGGACTCTAAGTAAGCCCCCACCCAGCTGACACATGTGTTTGCTACTAGTTAAAGGTGCCTAACAGGCACCGAGTACAATACTAATTGGTTATTACATAAATAATACCGACTTGCTTTGAGGTTGCGGGTAGATCCCTAAGTTGGGACCTTGTCCGCTGACTGTGTTTGCTCAATGGCAACCCGTGCTCCCTTACCTAAGACGTCTTTACTACTATGGGCAACTCCAAGGTGTCTCAACTGGCAGGTTCAAGAAACACTCTCCAACCAAGTCTCGGTTAGGTGGCACTTTGAACGGACGGAGGACCGAGTCAGTTCTTAAATCTGAATCCATTCTTTATTTATTCTTGCAGATCCTGGTTCTAGCCGCCTCTCTCCCGGACGAATGATATGTGATCATCGTCATTCTTGAGCTTTCTCTCCCGATAGGTGCCCGAGTCCCAAACCTGACCCAGCATGTTCAGCACATAACAGACGCCAGAGGTCCATCCATAATCAAAAGAAAACTCCTCGACCAGCAACATCGGAAGCTCAAGAGTCAAGAGTCAAGGCATATTCAAGGTCCACCTGGCTCTCCGCTTTCTTTCTGGATAGACATTCCGACAATTGCATTGTCGGATTGGTCTGACCTTTATCTTCCGGTCGTCTCCTTCAGTCCAAGCATCTCTGTTGGGTGCTTCCATACCAGACTGCAGCCCAAAGGCCGAGTTTGACTCCCACTCTCCGACGCATTCCCACTCCAATCGTTCCTTCTGTGCTTTGCGCGTGGTGGCATGAGCTGTTTTCCTGATTTGTTGATTTGCTGATCTGTCGACTTCGTGAAAGGATTTTACAAGCTAAGAGGTATTCTTCCGCTCTCTGTTTTTGAGCTGGTTGTCCTGGTCTAACACAATACCTAATATTCTTATTCTCATCTCCTTTCCTTCCTCGACACATCTCCGTTTCTCTGCATCTCGCGCTCCTTTCCTGGCGTTTTCGTATCGCCATCCCCATTTGTGACAGACAAACGGGTTTCTGACATATAAATAGACTGTTTTCGTTCGGACCTTGCTGTTCAAGCATAATATTTTTTTTCTGGGTCAAATTTCTTTAAAGATGGCGACTTCAGCAGACAGTGGCTCACGCCAGGAGGCCGATCCCCCGAGTCCAAGAACCAATCCTATCGCAAACATTTCTAGCAACAGTCAAGCTGCTGACTCCCCGGCATCACGACCAAACACCTCCTACTTTTCCCTGCCTCAGCAATCTCAGGCCAAGGATCAGACTGCAGCTCCCTCTTCTCCCGTTGATGTTGCAAAGGGAGCCAGATCCGGAAGGGAATTGCTCCGACGGCTGAGCCTCGTCGATTCTTATGGCACCGAATCAGTCGATATCGATCCTCGCACCGCTCATCCGGGACTTCGCCTGAGCGGAAACATCATCAGCGCGACCTTCTGTATCCCTTATCAGCTCACTCATGATCCCAAGGGCGGCTGGGACCTCTCATCCCGTCGTGGTACCTCGGCCTTGTTTGACTCGTTCGCCTATTTAGCTTCCGATAAAACACCATGGAATCATACCTTGGTCGGCTGGACTGGGGAGATTCAAACGAAGCCTTATGCCCGTGCCATGAGTATTTTGCAAGACGATAATGGGGCGGCCTTGTCATCAGCGGCAACCCATGCCTCATTACCCATCAACAAATCAGCCGCTCCGTATCCCGTAAATGGAGCCCCGGTCAACCCTCGAGAACAGCATCCAGACCATTTAACTCTCTCCCGTGCGGATAGACACAGGTTGGAATCCATTCTAATGACTCAGCCAGCTGGGAAAACTATGCCCATCTGGTTAGGTGACGGCCCGGAAGCTGAAAACGGTGATATCTACTTCAAAGACCAAGCTCGTTGGCGGAAGTACGCAGAACATGAGCTGTACACCTTGTTTCATTATAGACAACATGGCCCCGATGATGGTCGAAGCGAGAAGACCTCCTGGGCCGACTATGTCCGCATGAATCAGACATTCGCGGACCGGATCCTACATATCTATCAACCGGGCGACATCGTATGGATTCATGATTACCATCTCATGCTACTCCCTAGCATACTTCGCCAGCGGATACCCAATATCTACATTGGATTCTTCCTTCACATACCATTCCCGAGCAGTGAATACATGCGGTGTCTGCCCCGGAGAAAGGATGTATTGGAAGGAGCTCTTGGTGCCACCATGGTTGGATTCCAGTCCTTTAGCTTCTCTCGACACTTCAACTCCTGTTGCAAGCGTATTCTAGGCTTTGAATCGAGTTCCGCCGGTGTCGATGCATATGGGGCCCATGTCGCAGTCGACGTCTTTCCTATCGGAATTGACGTCGCCTCCGTCCAACAACAAGCCTTCAAGGATCCTGTCATCGAGCAGAACATGAAAGCGCTTAGAAAACTGTACAACGGGAAGAAAATCATCGTGGGCCGTGATCGACTCGATACAGTCAGGGGCGTATCCCAAAAGCTGATGGCATTTGAAATCTTCCTAGATCGGTTCCCAGAATGGCGTGAAAAGGTTGTCCTAATACAGGTGACGAGTCCTACGAGCGTGAAAGAAGACAAAGTCGATGGCGCCCACAAGATCGAGCACAAGATCTCTCACTTGGTGTCAAGAATCAATGGCGAATACGGCTCTCTCAGCCACTCGCCTGTCCAACACTACCCGCAGTACCTGTCCTCACAGGAATACTTTGCACTTCTCCGCGTGGCCGATGTAGGGCTCATCACAAGCGTCCGTGATGGTATGAACACCACAAGCTTGGAATACATCATCTGCCAAAAGGACAATCACGGGCCTCTCATCTTGTCCGAGTTCTCGGGCACTGCTGCGAGTCTGGGTAATGCCATCCACATCAACCCTTGGGATCTAGGTGGCGTAGCCGAAGCCTTGAAAGAGGCTCTGGAAATGCCCGAATCCCAAAAGGAGAGCGACCACCAAAAGCTCTACAACTATGTCATCAGTCACACTGTGGCAACATGGTCGAACGCCTTTCTGCGCCGCCTGCTTACCAACCTCACCTCTTTCGCCCAGAGTGATCTAACCCCAGCGCTCGATCGTACCCGCATGCTCACACAATACGCCGCTGCCAGGAAGCGACTCTTCATGTTCGACTACGACGGTACACTGACTCCTATCGTCAAGGACCCGAACGCCGCGATCCCGGCCGACCGCGTGCTACGCACATTAAAAGCCCTCGCCACCGATCCGCGCAACAACGTATGGATAATCTCCGGGCGCGACTCAGCGTTTCTGGAAGAATGGATGGGCCACATCAGCGAGCTAGGCTTGAGCGCTGAGCACGGCTGCTTTCTGCGACGGCCGGGGTCCGACAGCTGGGAGAACCTAGCTGCCAGTATGGATATGGGCTGGCAGAAGGAAGTTATGGATGTGTTCTCCTACTACACGGAACGCACGCAGGGGTCGTGGATCGAGAAGAAGCGCGTCGCCCTTACCTGGCATTATCGCCAGGCGGACCCTGATTTCGGCGCGTTCCAGGCCCGCGAATGCCGGAAGACGCTCGAGGACAGCGTCATGAAGAACTGGGAAGTCGAGGTCATGTCCGGAAAGGCGAATCTCGAGGTCCGCCCGCAGTTCGTCAATAAGGGGTTCATCGCCACACGCCTAATCAACGAATATGGCTATGAGGCTGGGTGTCCACCGGAGTTTGTGCTCTGTCTGGGCGACGATCAGACTGATGAAGGTAAGTCAAATAACTCTAGAAAAGAGCTATCCCTACCTGTCTCATGCATCCATACTGACAAGTTTGCCCTCTGGTAGACATGTTCCGCGCGCTCCTAAAGACCGACCTACCGAAGGAGCAAGTCTTCGCGTGCACGGTGGGCGCGAGCAGCAAGCGGACACTGGCAAGCTGGCATCTCCTCGAGCCTAGCGACGTCATCGCCAGCATCGCGGCCTTGAACAAGCAGGAAAACCTGTGAACGACGTGATCTGCTGGGGAGGGCAAGCCGAGTTTCGATCCGATCATGGTGGTGGGGTAAGACGAAGGATCCAATTTTGACATTGGTTTTATGGGTTCTTCTTATCCGTATCTACGGGTTGGTGCATGAAGACAGCGCTGCGAGAGAACAGACTTGGGTTTTCTGGGAAAGTGCTCTTTTGTTTTGGTTGGTTGATGGGCAGTAAGTAGCAAAAGACAAGACGGATGGATACTTCTTTGTTTGGACATGCATACAGGACGAGGGACGGACCACCTGACCTGGACGACGACGCATGTGGGATGCAACATTTATGAAAAGATGAAATAGGTATGGACGAACAGACACAAAGGAGCGTCGCAAACGCTAGCCGAAACGATTTTTGAAACGATTGATTGATTAACTGACCTGGAATAGAAAATTGGGTAGCGGTGGGCAGGAAATAGACAATATGAAGATGCGAGTCTGACAAAACATACTCCCTCCTGGGCATGTTTGATCGTTGTCGGTACAAGTGACTTGCCCTTTTAGTCTTCGACGGATGTCTAAATGAGGAATGTCGTGCAGTTCCAGCAAACATCTATCCGATCGGATGATGGTATATCATCGAGAACCTGCAGTCCCGTTCCCGTAGGGACTGACGTCGTCCTTCTCTCTTCAACTCGAAGACAGGAATGTCGTGTTCACCAAAGAGAGCCTTGGGATCGTCAGTACACCCCAACTGGAGATGACGGATTGAGAAGGCAGATGGGTACCTGCCTGATTACTTCCTTTTGAAGTGATGCACCATAGCGTAACGGGCGATATACTGGGTGACTGGCAGACGATCACAATCGTTATGTCAGCTCTCAGACCTCATGACTGAGATTTTACGAGTGAGTGAATGGGTTGGAGTCGAGCTAGATTGGGCAGTCGCAGTTCTCGCCTTTGCGATGGGCGACTCGTTCCTGGGCCACCGGCGACTGTTCCGGATCATCTCACACCGCGTAACATGCGATGTTACACACGGCGGATGATAAGGGATCAGACGGCCCGCCCTCCGTTTGACTGGCAGCTTCTATCATTTCTTGGAATCCGGTAAGTCGACAGGTCGACGAAGGACTTCCGTGGGGGTAGAGCGAGAAGGGGGAGGCTTTGAGAGAGACGTTGGACGTTGACATGGACTTCATACTTCCAAACTAGGTACATCTCGCCTGTAATTTTTCCGGGTTGATGGCACCCAACTGAGCATGCTTCAGATGGCGAAAAGGAGACAATCCTTTCCATTGAACCCTCAGATTACATATAGACTGTTCGCTTCGCATGTTTCATCGGATAAGCCATGGAAATATTCCATCCACGATCTTGATAGAAGGATCTCGTGTGGAAAGGGACATATCCGGTGGAGAGGGAATAATAAAATTACCGGCTATAACGGCTCAAGGGGTGCGGGGGGAGGGGCGGGGGATCAACAAATTGGGCGTAACCAGCGGGTTTAGAAGCCTCCTCTCCAGTACATTTAGCGATAGGTACGTCAAGTAATTAGGCACTTCGTGGTGGCCCTTTCGGGTGGCTGACCGTCCCAACAGGGCCCCAAGGCGCAGAATGGAGCGTTGAAAATCTTGTCTTAGGGCGTATAATGTAAGTACATAGATATCGATGCTTACTCGAGATCAATTCTCTTGATTTTGTCAGCCTGCCGCGTCCGTTGCTAGTGACCAAGTTCTTCATTTTCCCATTAAAGGAAAAATTCAGTGGGAGGCCCTTCTTCGTCTTCATCTTCATCAAATCTCAGCCTCGAGCTAGTGCATCCTCCCGTACCAAGAGCGGCTCGTTGACGCAGGTGGTACCCGTTGAAAACAATCGCAAACTAGGCCTAAGGGACGGATAGCGCGCGTCGGACAGACAGTACATCGATTGTTTGTGTCAAAGGGGGAGAGAGAGAATACACCTGCAGGAATGAAATCATTGAAGTATCGACCTTTCTTCAAACCTCTGATATCAGGAATATATTCGTCGATTGATCTCGATATAAAAATCTGCTCCATTCTAGATAGTGAGACTTACCGGGACCATTGAGATGGCTATCAAGAAAGAATTCGACCCTGAGAAGGCTGATGGTGCACCATCTGATATCTTTCGAGTCCCGACCCTTGAGGACCGAATCCATGAGCCCGTTCCTGGAGAGCCACTGGAACAGATCCCATCTAAAGCACCCCCAGCGACCACATTTCTCAGCAGAACACTCTCCAGAGTGCGTACAAGGGATAGCCTTGACCCAGGCCCACCGCCTGATGGAGGATTCCAGGCGTGGTTCCAGGCTTTCCTGGGCCATCTCGTCATCTTCAATACATGGGGCTATATCAACAGCTTTGGTTTGTTTCAAACCTATTATGTGAACGTGATGCAGATTGGAGGTGAAAGCTCCGTGGCTTGGATTGGGACGACCCAAGTGTTTGTCTTGTTTGGGATAGGCACTTTCAGTGGACGAGGACTAGATGCTGGTTACTTCCGGATTCAGTTTATTGTTGGGAGCATCATATATATTGCCGGAATGTTCTTGACCAGTCTTTGCACCAAGTACTACCAGATATTCCTTGCACAGTCGGTCTGTGTGGGTATTGGCTTGGGACTATGCTTCGTGCCTACCTTGGCTTTGGTCAGCACCTACTTTTTGAAGAAGAGGTCGATGGGTCTAGCCATTGCAGTAACAGGCTCAACAACCGGTGGACTAGTGTTTCCAGCAATCGCAGAGTCCATGCTACCTTCTGCTGGCTTTCCATGGGCAATGAGGACCATGGCCTTTGTCCAGATGGCGCTAGCGATTGTGACCGCGGTTTTCCTCAAGGTATGTTCCATCCACAAGCGGCAAGGAGTGACGTGCTCATTATTGAACCAGCCTCGCCTCCCTCCACGAAAGAGTGGCCCTCTTGTCGAATGGGCAGCGTTTCGAGAAACTCCTTACACACTTTACTGCCTGGGAACATTCTTGTACTATTGGAGCGTCTATGTGGGATTTTTCTTTGTTGGAAGCTTCGGCAGGAATGTTCTGGGGACCAGCCAGTCGACCAGTATCAACTTGCTCATGGTTTTGAACGGAGTGGGAATTGTTGGACGAACATTACCAAATTATGTGGCGCAGAAATGGACGGGTCCCTTGAATTTGATGCTACCATGCGTTGCAGTTGCTTTTATCGTGCTATATTGCTGGATCGCGGTCGACTCAGTTGCAGGGTTGTGGGTTTTCACAATCGTGTATGGATTTGCTGCACATGCGTTACAGGCATTATATCCTGTTGTTCTTACCAGTTTGACGTCGGATCAGAAAAAGGCAGGAGTTAGAGCAGGGATGGGATTCACGATAGCGGTAAGCTGACCCCTCTCCCCGTAAAGGATGCCCTGGACCATTTGCTGATGAAAGGACTGAATAGGGGTTCGCTGTGCTAACGGGTCCACCGATTGCAGGAGCTCTGGTGCAACAAGCTCAGGGCAGCTACCTTGGTCTTCAATTATTTTCCGCAACGAGTATGTTGGCTTCAGCACTGGTTTTCGCAAGTGTCCGATGGTCTGTTGGATGGAAACCGACAAAAGTGTAATTATTTGGGGGCTGTATCAAGAACTCCGTAGAGCCCCTGGATTGAGTCACCAATCAATTCCCCATTTCCCTGGCCACAATGAGCCTTCATGAGAAAGTAGATGGGCCCTAATCCATTGCTGCGATGATAGGTGCTAAACTGACTCACGGCAAACGGGGTTCACCTTACAAGGAGTTGGTCCCAGGCAGCCTTGCATTATTTCCGCAACCCCTGATTCGATGGATTGGCGAGCCAGTGCCAACTCACAATCCAGCACAACACAAACCAAAACAGAATGCGGGTTGCTTTGTGTGTTTCCTCCCACACTCCCTTTGTTTCGAATTGGCTCTGCTAAGGACATTCATTTCCTCCGTTAGCGACGCTTCTCTGTGGAACAACAACCTCTGGGCAAATGTGAGTACGAAATATTGTGGGTTGTTAAATAACCTAAGATCCTACGTCATCGCTGCCTCCCCAGTTGGTGTGGGCAGAAAGATTCTTTTGCCCATCACACTTGCCTCCAGAGACGAGTGCTGCACCGCTCTTTCCTCCCGCAGTCACAGTCACATGCTCAACTTCCTTCGCCTTCCACCCTGACTCTTTGACTCTTAAAACACTGCATGACTTATCTCTTCTCTCTAGCATTGCAACTCTCGTCACCCCACGGGCCCTTCTTTGAAATCGCTTGGTGAAAACCCTACCCTCCGCCCACGAACCCCTCCAGACGCCATTTTGCCTCGCAGGTTGATTCCTCCACAATCTACGTCCCTACCACCAAAGAGCCACCAATCCGTCACCGACTCTTGAGGCTCTAGAGTCTCTAACAGTCTTTACATTCTATCAAGTATCATGGCTCCACGAGGAAGGGGAGGGAAATTCTCCAAGCCCTCCAGAGGAGGTAGGCAACCCCCACCATACCCCTCTATTCCTTAAAGGTGAAACACCAACGCTAACTCGTTTTCTTCAGGTGGAAAGAAATTCTCTCGAGATCTTCAGCCTCTTGACAAAGAAGGAAACCCTATTGGAATGTGGCGGGAGCCCGGAAATGTAGCTGATTCCTCCGAGGAAGAGGAAGAGGAAGAAGAGTCCTCCGAAGAAGAATCCTCCGACGATGGCGCCCCACGTGCACCTTCTGGTGACGCCGGCGCTGGAGGAGACCTCACTCGAGAACAACGCAAAGAACAGGCCCGCCTGAAGAAACAGGCCGCTATTGCCAAGAAAAATAAGAAAGCAGCAGCCGTAGGCGATATGCCCACGAGCTCCGAGGAGGAGAGCGAGGACGAAGATGAAGATGAAGACATGCCTGCCAACCCGAATCACACTTCCAAGGCCCGATCCCAAGCACGCGCAGTCACAGGCGTCAGTGGAGCAACTGATGCACCCCGGAAGGCAGACAAGGAGAACCTGAGCCGCCGGGAGCGTGAAGCCCTTGCTGCCCAACAAGCTAAGGAACGATATCAGAAACTCCACGCTGAAGGCAAGACAGACGAGGCCAAGGCCGATCTCGCTAGACTGAAGCTTATCCGAGAGCAGCGTGAGGCCGCAGCAGCCAGAAAACAAGCCGAGAAGGAAGAAAGGGACGAAATGGAGAAGGAGAAAACCGCCAGAGACGAGAAGCGACGACTGGCTGCCATGGGCGAGGCAACGAAGAAGAAGCCTGTCAAGAAGTGAGGTTTCCTCTCTGGTCGACTTATTCTTTTGGTTGTCCGGGATTGAGCCAGTGTTGTTTGCAAATGAAGACATGATTGACGAGGTGTGTTCTCGAGGCCAGTACGGAGTACTCCCCCACTTGTGGTGCGTACGGCACAGCGTTGCCAGCGGATTCTCCATTCGGCATTCTTCCTCTCTCTATCATTTTTACCTCCCATCTTGGAAAGCAACAAATGACGCTGAAAGATGGTGACGAAAGCCCTCCCCATCCTTGTACCCATTTTTGCACAGGTGGTCCTCTTGCCATGTGAAATAAAGCACGAGCACTACACCCCAAACAGATGCATTTAATGACTTCTTGTTCCCTTTCATGTCAATTGTTGCTTCTCCGGCGGAAAGACGCCTCTCACTTGATCACCTTTGACTTTGAACATAATACGGTCTATCATGCATCCGCTCTGTCCGATCACGCTTAATTCCCGTTAGCTCTGCCCATCGCCTTGGTGCCCTTTGATCCCGTTTATACATAGACAATTTCCCTGGTATTCATCATGGCATGCACATAACAGCCAGCTCAATTTACGCCCTCCACACATGTAATCGACACAAACTCAATAATGCGCTCCTTGTACCATTTCCATTGCATCATTCATCAATCTTTCAACAAGTCGCGACTGCTGTACATGCTCGCCCTCAATTTGAATTCATTCCCGCTGCCAATATCGAGGTACGTGTACGCATCACATTTGTAGTAGATGGCCCTCGCCGCCTCGGGGTGATCATCGCCTCTATTATCAAGAAGTCCGAGTTCGCGCATCGAGAGTAGCACGCGCTTGACGTCGTCCTCGTCAGAGAAATCGTACGTGTAGATGCAAATGAGGCGCTGGGCCGCTCGCTCACAGGCTTCCTGACCGTCAGGTTTCGTGGCTACCTTCGCTGCAACCCCGAGCTTGCCGTCCCAGGTGGCTTGGGCAATGATGCGCCAGATCCGATCGACGTCGTTGGGTGTTGGGAAGAGCATCCATTTGCCGTCTCTCACGCCCTTGTCTTTCGCGAGCTCGAATATTGCAGGCTCCAGTTTCATTCTTTCGTGTCGCAGGATGCGTGTGACCGTAGCGGGTGGCTTTCCTGGATTCTTCGCCTCGACTTCTTCTTTGCGCGCGAGATATTCTTCTAAGAGGTTGAAGCCTGCTTGTTTGAATGCAGCGATGTTGCCGGAATCAGGATGGCCACCCTTAATAGGATATGGGTTTGCGATCCAGATCCAAGGGCCTTGGCTTCTTGGGGTTGTGGATGGAGGGAGACGTTTGAGGAACGCAGCGACAGGTTCAGCGATTTGTTTGGCTATTGGGAGGCCTTCGTAGTAGTTGACTGGCTTTCGTCGTTCAAGAAGCTTGGGGCTTTCATCTGCTGGTGGCATCGAATCAAGATCCATTTGATCAGGATCGACTTTGGCCAAGCCATCCTCGTCTTTCACAGTTTTGTCATCATCCAGTTCCTCCAATTTGAGCACCTTTGCTTTTGCGTCGGCCTTGTCCTTCTCCAGCTTCCTGGCAAGTTTCTTTGCCGCCTTCCTTCCTTTGATTGCGAATACTTGAGCGTTCCATTCATGAACTTCCCAGTATTTCTGGGGATTGTATGAATCGGCCAGCTTATTGTATGCTGATACCGTTTCCGCGTTTCCTAATTTGAGCATTAGTACTTGCTTTGGAAGTGGCTAGAGCAGGCGGAGAAAAGCTGCTCATGGTAAATAAGTCGTACCGCAGAAATCAGACTCTTCGCTCAAGAGATCGTCCGCAACCGGCCCCAACTCCTCAGAAGTTTCACTGGGAGAAGACAGTTGCTGCTTCATGGATAATTCGCGGTGAAGAGCCATCTTTGCAGATGGTCATGTAGTGCGCTCACTACATGGTAATTCAACAAAATGAAAAGCTCAAGAGAAGCACAACTAGTAGCTGTAAACTAATGCGCGAGGAGTGACAAATAACAAGCGGGCAGTGTCATGACAAGAAACAATGGAAGGCGCGATGATGAACAGAGTGGTGAGTTTGTGATGGAATCAAGGCAACCGCGACGTTGTGGCAAGGCTGGAACGCTAAGTTCCCAGCCACAATGACCAGGGTCTCTGAAGCTTGAATTATTGCAAACAAGGCTGCCTTTATCAATATGTTCATGACAGGCTCTTATTGTCTCAGAAAAACTGATGCGATAGTCTTCACTGCCCAACCATAATGCGTGCAACTCAATTCTGAAACGAAGAGAGTCTTTCCTGGTCCACAAGCCCAAAATTCGACAGTGTACGTCTTGTTCTCTTGGGAAACAGCGTCATGCTAGATTGCCGGTAACTTTCTTCTGGATTTCTCCCGATGTTTCGACTTGTCATTATGGAGTTGGAACCATCATTCAAAGTGAATTTGAGCCCTGTCGTGCTTTGCAAACAATTCTCAGGGTTGAAATCTGGCGCACGCATTCTGGCTCTGCACTCATGATGGGCGTTGGAATATTGCGGCATTCATTCCCCCGTCATTCGCACGCAAGCATTTATGGCGTCGTCTGGTAGGTAAATCACGGTATACGTTGCACATTTCTCAGAATCTAGATCGTCTGGGTCGGTCACCGTTGTGGCGCCGAAGGAATTGGTAAAATTCTCAAAGGATAGGTCAATTAGTGGGTGGAAGACATGATGGTCGAGAGCTGGTGGGAGGGTTGTAGGAACACGTCCTCCAGTGGCTATAGGCGATGATGGAGCTAATGATGATACTGATGAAAGTACTGTCGGCAGGGTAGGACTTAACAGAGTCAAAGAAGCTGTTTCCATAACATCAACGGCGCTTCTGGTGGGGATGTAACTCGCGTGGTGAAAGTCCTGAACCTGTTTTCTAGATATTGTTGTTGGGTCAGGCCGGCATCAATATTGTAAAGCAACGAGCTCGAGTCCTCTTGAACAGTAGCAATTGCGGTGAGAGACGAAGTCGGTAGCGAGTCGACAGAGTCCCGTGGAACAGTGATAGTAACAGGCTTACAATCTTCTCGAGAAGCAGACACAGTCATTGTCTCAAAAAGAGAGTCAGTCACTGTGATCGTCGAGGTGGCTTCATGCAATACTCGCTTTGCGGCATTGAATATCGAGCAGCCCAAAGTCAGCTCTGCTTTGTAGACATCGCAATCTCCGTCCAATTGATGCTCAAAGTCGAGTGATGTCAGTTTTATCCCAAGCAGCTATGCACAAAATGTGTCCGTAAGCGCTGCGTCAGCTAATAATCTCGAATAGAATAATTGAATATTATTGTTATAGCGTTAGAAGGCCTCAGGCTGCCGCCTCGAGTTCACTTACCACAACGCTTGTGCTTGTGAAACGTTCAATACTAGACCCGAAACAAGTAAAGGAAGTACTCGCAACATGTTGAATAGTCTCGTTTGGAGTCAGGCAAGGCTAAGCACTGCTTCAGTAGGAATGTGAGTGCCGGCTTATAAGACCATCACGAAGGCAAACAGGTTCATTTCCCGCCGCTCGTAGCAGATCCTCGCCATGCACGATTCGGAGGTCCAGCCTCATTCAGGGAGATAGGTTGAACTATCAGGTGCCAGATCCATCATCCACCTGCCAGTGGTCCTCTTTAAAGAACGCATCGGCCAGTCGAAGACTATCGAACGACGAAGCGGATCATCCCGTCTCTGTGACAGTTTGACTTGGATTCAGGAGAGGTAACAGTGCTTTTCCTAGAAACCCATACCTGTGTAACTTGGTTGTAATGCGATATTTAAATCAAAGCTCTAGGAAATTAAGGGAGCTATTGATGGGCCGACTGACAGCTTCTCCTTCGTGGACCTTAGCCTTCCTTCACCTGAATGCTACTTGTATACTCGCACAAAAATATATCAGAATAGGTTAAGCGATTTTGATTTGTCCTGGATCCTATCTTTGCCTTTTAGCATCCCGATCAGTTCGGGTTTCATTCAAGTCATTATCGTTAGAGCACCCCTACGCATTATGAACGGTCCAAGGTCACTGTTCCAAGTGACAAGTCCCTGTCGTCTCTCCACATGTGCAGCAACCCCGGCCTTCTCCATGTCAATATGATCTTGGCTAACCTCTACACTCTCGCTCTCATTGATCAGATGTTCAGGTACCTCGACCATACCTCGCTTCTTATCCCGATGGTGAAGGTACTGGCCCAGAATGAAGAGAACCCAGCACATGAATGTGAAGACAATATTGACGCTATATCCCTATATCCCTTCTTCCAGCGTGGTGCTGTACGTATTGTTAGGATGTGGTAAAGGATCTGGGGGAAAGAATTTTTGTACCTTCAATTACAGGGAATACCACAATCGCATAGCAGGAGAATGCCGCCCACCCACAAGTCACCTGCAGCCTGATCAGTCTAATGTGCTTAACGCGAAGAGGGATTGGGTCACTAACCATCGCTCCAACTGTGACTGCACTGGCCTCCGCATTATCTTTCATGACTACATTGACCCAAGGCAGCAGAATTGGTGTCACTGAGGTCGATACACCCAGCAGGTAGCAGAAAGCAACTGGTAGTGTAAGTAAAGTGAACGCCCACACACTAATGTTTCCCTACAATGAAGACCCACGGGAATATCCCAGATGAGCAGGCATACAAGGGCAAACATATAAATACTTTGCACAAGTGAGAAAATTGACCACATTGGATAGACCATGTATAGCGATGTTGCAACCACGGCCGTGATCACAGAGACTCTCTGGGCTCTAGTAGGAATCGTATTTATCTGAGGTGCAGTGTAGTTGCCGTATTTACTGGCTTGGTCTTTGAGCCAGAGTACCATCTGCCCATGAGGATATGATGACGAGAGGAAGCTTGTCCCCACCAACAGCACAGGTCTCGGACGAACAAGAAGCCTTCTTGTGTATGCAGCCAGACATACCTCCAACCCCATTGGGGTTCTTATACGCAGCAGCCTGTAGATAGCCTGTTGTAGCAATCAGTAGGCATGACTTCGTTCTGTCCGCTCTCACTCTTCTAGGAGACATGGGAACACACCTCCAAACATCACGGCAACATTGTTCGAGATGAACCAGACTCCTGTTCGTTTGAAGACCTCTTCAGGCTTGTACCATGAACCTAGCACATATGTTGTGCCAGGAGCGACCGGCGTCTCCAAAAGGCCAAGCAGAAACCGCGATCCGTAAATATCATGCTCATTTCTCATCTGCGATTGGCAGAAGGTAACGATAGACCACAGAACTTCCATTATCGGCAGGTACCACCGCGCAATCTTCGGTCTAGAAAGAAGCATAAGAGACGGGATCTGAAAGACAAGATAACCGCAGTTGTAGAAGGTTCCAAAGAGCGAATATCTGTTTCCCTCGTTAGACACGTAATTGTGGGGAAGGCAAGCAGGGAGGCTCACTGGTTTCCGTATGTTGAGCTCTTCCTTCATTCCTGAGACGTACACATTGTTGATATTTGAAGAGTCGAGCCATTTGAGAAAGACTTCTACTATCTAGGGTCATCAAATGTAAAGCTGTGAGGATTGAGACGCACGACGTAGGTGCTGCAATACCATTTGGACGAAGCCTTACTTACCAATGGGCCATGGGAGGTTTCTGGGCAGCTGCTGCTTATGCAGGCGTTGCTTTGCCTGCCCTATTGACTGAGACGGGAGTTGTAAAGTGCCTGCGCCTACGACACATAAGATGGTGGGTGTCAAAGCCGGATATCTTCAATGTTGACGGCACTCTGAATATCGGCTTCCTCTACCCCAATACGTATATGTGTGAATATTACAACTCGCCTCAGTCTGTTTACTGGTGCTTGGAAAGCCTACTAATCGTCGCACTTCCACCAGGGTCCAGGCCACACATTATGGACCTCAAGGGAATTGGAACGGCCGTCTAGCGCGGCCTCTCGTGCATTTAAAATCGAGCCTCCAATGCAAATCGTCTGTGACAGCGGGTCCCACCATTTCTTACTCTCCTCTGGCCAATTCTGTCCATGGCCTTTGAAAGCTACAGAAGCGAAGTACGGAAAATTTGCGTATTCATCGCACTTTGGTTTTAGCGTGCCTACAGGTCCACTTATACAGCAGATGGCACCCGATAGCACGCTAGCTCTCAGTTTAAATGAAGGAGAATCCTGGTACACCAGATGAGAACCTTTACAGCCGCATTTTAGTCAAGCAACATTCGTGAGTCGGGACGAGACCCAGGAAATCCCTGTCTTGGTTAGCTCATGGAGGCCAAGTCGCCACACGGACTTCACAGTCACAACAGCTTTTATAGCACCTTGCAGACGATGGCCAGATTGGCACATCAGAGTTCACAAATTCTGCACAACCTCTGGCCAGCTCTTGCCATCGCTGACTACCGTAGTTGAGGGAGGATTTGCCATTCCTGGGCGAAAGGCATCTAATGGTTTGCCAATCCTACCAACACCACTTGGAGATTTCACGAATGGGAAAGATGCTCAGCTTCCATTTGAGGCTGTGTCTACATCTGCACATGGCGTTCTGGTATGTTCAAGTGCTGGCGTCAGTGGTATTCAAGATCTCCGGCTCCCAGGTGACAAGAGTCAACGTGAGGGCATGCTCTTAGCCTCGCCTCCTAAGCCCTCGATACTCAAGCCAGATGCGAACACTAACCTGATGTGGCCCCGCCCTGTGATTCCCACTTTGACCACCCTAGGATCCGACGAAGGCTATTGGTCTCCGGGGCGCCTTACTGGTTACTGGCGTGTTCGCAATGGCAACGCAACGAGAGGATCTTGTGGAAAGATGGCGAAATCCGCCGAAGGTTTATCTGGGACATGAATTGGGGCAACCAGGTGAATCGTATATCAGCTTCAAGGAGTGGTAGTGTCAAGTCATGGGTTATCATCTTGCAAGCATTCTAATAATATCATCAACGGCATAATCGGCATAGTCAGGCATAGATTTACCTCTTGGTCATTTGCGTTTGAGGCTAGAGTTCAATTTCCTGGGACAGGGTCAAAAGTCGTTTCTTGATGCCCCAAGTCAAAGAATAGCCTTTCTTCTCAGGTGCTAGGATTCTGGGTGGATTGATGCTCTCCAGTAAAAAAGGGGTGAACAATGGCGGGCCATCTGCGCCACCGTAGTCTCGGTTTATCTTCGGAGTTCACACATGGGAAATATATTCGAATATGGAACTTCGTATCGGGTGAAGCCTTGCCCATAGTTAAATTTTGAATTGGTATATATATCCTACACACAGCTACCGTGAGGTTGTGTGCTTCGGATCCTATTCATCTCACCAGCTAACGTGCCGCCCATTCGGTTCAGCAAGCCTATCATCGTGCTTACTTGCAGCGCGTAGAAAATGAAACTGCGAAACTCAAATGCAGGCCGAGCAGAAGATTTTGACAGTCGCACTGGATGATCACGCGTGAAATTTCATACTTCAAGGAGAGCGGTCTTCGTCTTGGCTGCGATAGGTGAGCACTGTCGCGCCAGCGTGGTAGTGAATTTGTCGAGCGCATGCAATGAAAGGAAAAGATATCTGTCGTTCAGATCCGTTGTCTCTTCGCCCAAAACGCAACAGTGAGTCTTTTCTCAATTCCTTTTTCTCTCACGCAAACGCCTTTCTGGTGCAACCTCCTTTCTATCCTCTTGATCTACTACGGCGCGTCATATCTTTCATAATGAAATTTACGTTTCCCGATTTCGGCTTGTTCATGCATGGCCTGCGAGCTAAATGGATCAAGTTCCGTGCACAGGTTCGACTCATTCCTTCAACCGTCCACAGTCAATCAGCAACCATGGAAGAAGGTGCCGAGCCAGCATTCGTCTCTCGCACTGGCACCGAAGACATTGCGACAGTCGCAATCTCGCCGATTCATCCTGAGTACATGATCATCGGCACCTATAGCCTTCTCGCACGCGACGAGACGCCAGAGTACGAGGGCCAGATCCGCAAAGGCGCTCTTGAAGTGATGCTAGTAACCGAGACATGGGAACCGAGATACACGGGCATGCACCCACCTACTCTTAACAAGATCCCCTTCGCCGCCGCTATTCTCGACATCCACTTTCACCCCACCGATGCCTCGCTTCTCGGTGTAGCTACTAGCAATGGCTACATGCACTTCTTCCGGTTCTACAAGCAGGGCGACGTTAACGGACGTCGAATGGTTGCCAAGCTTCTTCCTCTGTGTTTTGCGCAGGTTGCGGAACCTGATGAAAACGATGTCAAGCCATTAGCCACCCAATTTACCTGGTTTCCAGAGATCAGCACCCATAGCTTCACTAAAAAGGACGATTTCCAGCGCGTAAGCCTGGCTTTCACCTCTTCATTCGGAGACGTCAGCGTCGTCATCGTTGAGATTCCCGCCATCGTCGAGATCGACGACCATCGTCTCACAAAAGAGGTTCCAGAGTGCAAGGTTATCGCCGACCAGCTCCACAAGCACGAACTCGAGGCCTGGACCGCCGCGGTCGTTACAATTCACGGCTCATACGATACTATCGAGCGTTTGATCTTCAGCGGTGGAGACGACTCTGCATTGATAGCCACATCTATGGAATTCCCAAACACCACATCGCCCTCCTTCATCCCTGCTGACGCCGTCATCAACAAGGGCTTGCTCTGGAGGGACCGTCGCACCCACGGGGCCGGCGTGACCGCAATCCTCCCCATCCCGATCATGAACGTCCCACGTGACAGCGGCATGCATGGCAAGAAGGAGATCCTACCTCTACTCACAGGCAGCTACGACGAGACGCTCCGCCTCTTCGAGGTCGACATGATCACCCACCGACCAGTGCTCCAAAAGGAGATGAAGTTCGCGGGCGGCGTGTGGCGACTCAAGGTCTTGGACCAATATAGCACGGTCATGAGTAACAAAGGCGAAGTCATGCTCCTCGAGAACGAAGAAGAACACACTGCGCTGCGCACCAAGCACTTTGGCGGTCAACTTGAACACCATACGCTGATCCTCGCCTCCCTCATGCACGCAGGCGCGATGGTGCTCCGAGTGACCTACACACGCGGCACGGACCTGTCGGGCTGTTCCTGGACCATCACACCACTACAGCGATTCACCGAAGGACATGAGAGCATGGTCTACTGCTGCGACGCCCGCCTCGAACCCGCTCCGGTCGTGTTCCCGCGCTTCAGCTACAAGGCGGTCCTGAAGTCTAGCAAGCCCAGACGAGAAGGCGACGAGGACGCTGCGTTCCCCACTTACACCGTCGTCAGCACCAGCTTCTACGATAGGAAGATCTGCACCTGGAAGTTTGTTGACCGCTTCAAGGGCCGTGCGCAGTTGAACCCCATCGATTGCACGCGTAAGAAGAAGGACGATTCACTTAATCGTCGCGTCTATCAACCTGGTGCCATTTGAGTCGAAACTCCTACTCAGGCCGATGTGTTAAGCACACGAATTACGACGATGACGATGATGGTAAGGATGAGGGTTTGTGAGCTGGGCCATGAGAGCAATTCGGATCTTGGAGAGCGAAGACCAACGACAATTGCGCTAGCTGGAAATCTGAAAAGTTGAGGGTGGTAACATTGGAAATGTCTCATATCTGGACTCCATCGTTTACTACGAGAAATCAGAAACACGAATATCTGCAATTGTCTGGTGAACATGAGACCACAGGTAAATGATTGGGCACTGGAGCTGAAAATGAATCGATGAAAGCGAAGTAACAAGATCATGTTACCAAGTTGGGCATTGGATCTGGGACTGGGACTGAAATAACGGATGGAGGCAGCAAAATATGCTCACTCCCAGAGCTCTTGAAGTAAGCATCTCACGAGAGCCACTGTGGACCTAGGAGGTAGTCACAATATCAATCAAAATCGCTTTGCAACAAGAAATTCCTCGCATGAAGGTTTCTATGCTCTTGCAGCGGGGTGAAATCTTTGTGATCCGAAAAAATACCATGCTGGGCCGTGTATGCTACGATACGAGTACAAGTGCTGGTCGGCGTAATTGACATATCCTCCGATTAACTCCCTTGGTTGTTAGGCGGCTCGCATGATTTATACAATCATCTCCAACTCCCGAGCATAGCCGACCATGTGGTTGATCACTTCCTTCTGATCACCATCTTCGATCTTCTTCGCATCCTCTAAGCCAGGGAAGTAGATCCGTCCGTCTTCAAGACTCCAGCCTTGCTCACTTGCGAACTCAGTCACGGCACCCTCAGAGTCCAGGAAGAGGAGGTTTTTAGCTGAGGCAATAGGCAATGATGGATATGAGCGAGCTGCGCAGGATGCAATCTCAAGGCGAATCGTGTTGATTAGAATCTAGAATCCCTGTGATTAGTGGCCGCACACTTTCATATTGAACCCGGCAAAAGACTGAACTCACATCAGAGAACAAGGCAAATTCTTCCCCGGGCACGTCTCGACCATTTGTCTTCCGCCACACTTGGTCGTAGCTCCCCTCCATCAGACTCCGCTCTAGCTCCACTGGGTATCTTATGAATTGGTCTTCCTCCACAGATGGGCCGCCATTGGCACCCTCTGCCACGATCAGGGATTCAAGTAGGGTATGGAAACCGGCGTAGTCGCTCTGGCTCAGAAGGAGCAGTAGATAGAGCCCCGTAATCTTGGATCTCTCCCTTGAGGGCGTTTGCTGGAGATGGGGATAGTCGTAGAACGGCTGTAATTGGGAATAGTACCTAACGAAGGAAGCTGGATCTCGCGATCGAATGGATAAGAGAGCACCGACTTCTAGAATTGATCGGGCGGTTGCTAGGGTGGGTGCGGGCGTCTGCTGTGACGGTATCAAGGCGTTTTGTTGTAGAAGAGCTAGCTTTGCCTTCTGGAGTTGTGATTGAGCATGTGAGGAGTCGCCATGGCTGAGGGATTGTTGAAGAGAGTGGAGGATGTTGTCGAGGGAGCTCGAGTGCGATCCTGTTGCGGCAGGCATCTTGACGGCTTCGACCGGATCGTGAAGCCTCAGTCGTGTATGATCAGGCTCTGGGTTCTGTTCTCAGAGCAAGTGGCACGGCAGTGACAGAAGGCGAGAATGGCCGCTGGTGGTGAGGAGGAACTAATCTAGTAAGTATAGGCTCTCGATTTGATCTGAGGGAAGAACCAAGAGGAGAGTAAAGGGCTTCTTCAAGTGGTTCTTACGTTTAAACTATTTGATGTTTGCACAAGTGTCTGAGTTCTTCCCAGGTACACCGGACATTCGGTCTATCTGATACAAATAAAGACAGGCAGTTGGAGTGATTGCGACTCTCCATCCAGCCTGCGCCAAGTCCTCGCCGCATTAATGTGAAAATCCAGACTAACCCATTCTGTCGAAGGTCTGTTACAACGTAATATTACAATTGAGCTGAGTTATTCAACATTGGACACCAAGAAGTGACGACTACCTTCGATAGGTTATATCCATGCGTCAGCTACGGCTGTATCCCCTTTACGAATGTAACGTATTATCAAGATCGGAAAATAAGTTATCCCACTCCGGCATCTGGAGAACCGGGCCAAGTTGCACATAGTCCCTCCATACCGAGTCAAACTCCGAGGGATAAGTCATTGGATCATCCAACGTATCCCAAGGATTTGAGGTATTTGTCTTCGTGGCGTCAGCAACCTGTAGATCCACATTGGTTTGGCTCGTTTGAGTATTCGGATAGCCAGGGTCATCGCTAACGGGAGGTCGATTGAGCAGGTGGACTTTATGTCTCCGAAGAACGTCTTCCAATGACTCCACAAATTTCCCTACCATTTGTGATCGATTTTTGGCCTCCTCTAAGATCTTTAACGCCTCGATTACCTCGGAGTGTCGTTCCTCGTCATCTCCAAGGCCTCTATTGAAGCATAAATCGGTAACTAGAACTATTGTCGCCATGAAGATATGGTGGCAAATTCCGGTAAGCTTGACGTCGGAGGCGAAAACAGACCCAGGCTCCAATTCCACTGATCTCTTCAACTTGATAACGCTGCGCGCTGATTTGAGTGACACTTCCCTGGAATAACGATACTCCCTGTTGATGGAGTCTCTAATAAGAAAAGGTTGATGCAGCTTACAACGCCTCGTCAATGCGATCATTCCTAGTGAGTATCTTTGAGTCCGCATGTGAGGATACTTAAGCATGACTCCTTCGCTGCTCATCCGACTCTGTTCATCCGTCTTGAGAAAGATCGGTAGTTCTTCCAGAAATGTTTCAAATCTTTTGTCGAGTGCAATAACATCTTGGTAGTCTATTTTCGAGATCTCCACGTTGAGTAATGGTATCGTATCCGCGACCCTTCGGCATAGATCGGCCAAGTTGATACGCTGTATGTAATATGACATGACAGTTGGAGATGAAATAGGATTGTCGAGAAGGGGATTCTGTCGCAGGTCGTTATCATCAACGTTCCGCGGTCGCTTCACAAGCATATGTCGAGGTTGCATTGAATAGGTGCCTTCTTGGGGACCGCCGCTGAGAGATAGAAGCCTGGATGAATCAATATCAGTAATGTTTCAGCCACTAATATCCTGCGAACCCAGCAGATTGTTAGATTGATGAGGGGAGGATATTGGGGATCAAGGCGTGGGACTTTTCTTAATGGCGACAAAAGATCGAAATTGTCAAGGGCGTTCAAATACACTAACCAGTCAGTAGCTACAGCATGCCAAAACACTCTTCGCTTTATTTCAAGTGAGATCGCATCGGTCTGTGTTCGAGCGTCTGAAGCCTGACTACTCGGAAGGTCAATTTTGTGAAGTGACAAATCGCGTGCAATGCACAGAGCCGAAGCAAAGAGGCCACGAGCCCTTGCAGAGAACCCTTCGAGATGATATAGGAGGAATGACAGAAGTATTGTAGCTTGGATGTCCTCAATTACACCCTCACATGTTCGACGCGATACATCCAGCATCTCCAATGCAGAATTAGTCCAGTACAACGACACCTGAGACGCATCAGAAATCGAAAGCTCGAGTGGAACATCGTCGGTAAAGAATTGGTATATTGCCGCCGCGCTTGCCAGTATGGCTAGGAATAAAGCAAGCTGTCCAGGAACGAGCTTTTCGGCATTCTTGATATTTGAGTAGATTTCGTCCACCATTGTTCGAACTTGGGGTATATATATGACATGCTGGAGGTTATCGATGTAGTGGATGTACATTTCAAGAAATATGATTGCATCTAACTTCGGTGGCAGATAGTATGCATTGTATTCGGAGTGACTGATGGGCGCTTGACCTAGAATTCCGCCTGATCGGACATGGAGATAAAGAGGTGCTATTTCCGGGGCAGAAAGAATTTGGATGAAGAAGCAATTAGACCTAGGTCCTATCCATGAGTTTGTATCACGAGTGCCGGTACCCTCAAGTGATTGAACGACTTCTTCAAATTCGGAAGCCCACGGAGAAGCGGTCTTCGAAGGGATTCCGATTTCACATGCTGTAGACCGGGGCTCATTTGACGAGCGATCAATCGGTTGAGACGATGTGAGTACAAGTTCTTCAAGTCGTTTTAGCCGTTCCAGAATTGATGAATTAGCTGTATCCCCATCTGCGGGTAATCGTGGTTGGGAATCTGGTCATTTGCTGAGTCAGAAATATTATTTCTTCGCCTCCAGTGGAGTTAATTTTGGGGGTGAGCGGGAATGTGAAATATAAGAATGCATCACCTGTAAAAAAGGTGTAGCTATATACCGATGTGCCATCGTTCCTCATTGACCATCATGGCTCGGCATCAGGTGCTTATTCTCCTTCGGCTATTCTTTATGGTTTTAAGAATTGAAGACTTACGGAGAGTCTGGCTCTCACACTCGAGGCCCCTAGTGGCACAGTTGGAACACGGATATTCCCGGTTGCATTTGAGCTTCTTAGAACGACAAAATCGACACGACACTGGCTCTTGTCGAGGGCGTTTCAGAGGATTGGCCGACATAGTCCTGCCGGCGATGGCCTGGTCGGTCGTTGCAAATCTGGACAGGTGTGGATGCGGAAACGGGATCGGAAAGGTCTCCTAGCGAGGGACTTGACATTTTAGAGCAGCTTCAGCGAGCTTCATAGAATAGAAAATGCAATGCTCTCCCGTCCACTGGCAGTGTCAGAAAGCCAGGGTTGTGAACAGGCACAAAAAAGTAGAAGAGTGACGTTAATTAGATTAGGCCACCCACTGGGTTTGGGCGAGAAAATTACTGCATCTGACAGTTTTTCAACCTCCAAAATCTGCAATACTTATACGGTGTTGAGGATCTAAATACTCGTCAGACACAACTTCATATCTGTCGCCGCTAGCCTCGTACCCGCTAACGTGATTTGGGGATTATGGATACCATCATATTCTCCTTTCATCTATCCTCAACCCCAGTTGAGAATTCTCTATGCAGTTTTTGAGCAGCAAAGGAAAGGTAGCATCCTATGCTCTATGCAATGATTAGCGTTGAGGCTATCTTACAATGACATGAGTCAATGGTTCAGCAAGCCCCAATGTTCTAGTCGTTGGTGAGGGCTCCAGGTAAACGGAACTGAACTTTTGAACTATCAGACAAACGGACGAGGCTATCTCTCATTTGAACAAGCCATCCATCAATAACGCACCAAGACTATCACAGTATATCCAACGGGAATGCGCTCGCTGATCTATTTTGTTCTCTCGTCCAGCAGAACTTCTTGGAGTTCCAGCGTTGGCCTACCTTATTCATTCCTAGATTAGCTGTTCTCGACAATACTGTCAAAGGTTCCCGGACGACGGATAGCATTCTCATTGTTACGTTGAGACACTCACTGTCGATCTTGGTTAGCCTCCTTCGGATGTTGAGCCATTGCACCGCTGCTACCCTTTGTTCTGCCAGCCCGAAGTTGCCGCTTTGACGTGTCTGAATTCTCGCAGTGGTGATGATTCTCCTCGAATTCTCCTGCAGATAGTCGGCACTAAGGAAGTTTTGACGCTCCGATGAAATTTATACATCCTAAACGATATCCCTAGGAAGCAATTTTGCGGTCATTGACAGATACAATAGAGCTTATAGCTTTCTGGCCCAGACGGTGTATCGGCTAACATCGAAGGAACAAGCATTTAGAATCTTCCTTAACTGGCTCACCCTGGATGCTGAAGGGCTGTCCTGTTCTCCATAAATAGGCGACCCAAACTCAAAATCTCCATCTCGAGAGTCCTACATTGTCACATTGGGTTTGTCTGAATTTATTTGGTCACCAGCGATTGAGGTTTCTCCTCCTTCTTTATCGCCTGTCGAACGCTGGAGAATAGAGCCACTCATTCCAATTGAAGAGCAATACGTGCTGTAGGCCGTCTGGGGACCCAAATTGAATCCAAGCAATGCAGCCATCACAAACTACCTCCCCTACTCGCCAAGATCAGACCAGAAGCTGTTCCAGCACTCGTTACCGCGAAGGCCGACGGCTGTTCATGCTTCACTCGAAGATCACTCAGCACTTCTGTCAGTGATAAGGAAAAAGCCAAAGTTGATGGATCGGTGCCGATTGAGTTTCCAAATCTACCATGATTAGTGCCCACTAAGCTCCCATTCTGTGCTATCAACCTCGAGCCTTGTCAACACGACTGCGCCACGACCAGTTCGGTCTTTCGAGGAAGGAGCCAGAAGTTGGCGTATTTATCATCTCCTGGACTCTCAAGATGTCCAGATTGAAATCGCCGGGATCGTCCTGGCAGGGATTCCCATTCCTCCTGAAGGGCTGGGCAGGTGAAAGCTCGGTTTGAGTAGCATTGGGGCCGGATTCCGACGCCAAAGACAGATCTAAAAGCTAACACACGTCCGACCTTTTAAGTGCCAAACCTTGGGGAAGATAGTGAAATTAGTTCTGTCCTCCAGTGGCTGTGATCAGGTGCCACTTGATCCCTCAAGTATTTTTCAACTATTGCTTGATGTCAAAGTGCAGAATAGTATCCCTAGGCACTTGGGCAAAATGAACGCGCCTGACTTTATACACGCCATCGGAGAGGCCAAAACAGCCGTGCGACATCAAGCAGAAAGATTAGCAAGCTTTGTACCGTCCACAAAAGTAAGATCTTCCGATTGATAAGCCGTATTGACACTGAGGCCTGCCAGGATGCTATACACGTAATGCTTGACCTTCTCAACAAGAGGAGAGGTATCAAGAGGAATCAATCAGAAATGCTGGTACAAGTAAGTCTTGTCTTTCACATCGAAGATATAAAAGCTGGTATGCAAGAGTCGGATGAATCTGTCGCGACCTTAGATCGTTTTCTCGACTGATCTCACTGCACCGACAACACCCCCCCATCAACACTCTGGAAATGCCAGAATGCTTGCCAAAGCTTTCTGGAAAGTTCGCGGCCATGCATACAAACTGCATCAAGCATTAGGGCAGGGGTGGGTGAGCGGCTGCCACCAAGAGCATACAGTGATGGTTTCTCCTGATGATTGCATTAAACAAGCCCTGACCTCGACGGCAAACGGAGGGAAGAGGAGAAAGCTGCCGATGTTTGAATTTCGACTCGGCTTTGTGGTGAGTCGTGACCCTCTGACGAACGTGTATTCGGCACGAAACATTAACACGAATAAACAAAGATGATCAGCTTGAAACCATCACAGCGTTCTGGCCCTCGCAGGTCACACTTACCGCCACACCGGAAGGTAGATGTTTCCAAATCTTGACCAAGTAGATGACCTGCTCCGCCATCAAAAATGCCGAGCACGAGGGGAAATATCGCGGGTTAGTAATTGTTAATTCTGCGAGATCATCAGATTGCCGTGGTAATTCGCCTGGACAGAGCCATCTGAGGTAGTTCAACTACTCCGTCCACAATGGATTTAGCAAAGGGCATGTATTGAGGCAATACATTTTCTCATCCAGGGTGAAGATGATAAACCAGACGAGAAGAACCCTTTCATACCTGGCAGCTTTGATACTGTGTCGATGGCCATTGAGAGTAGTTTGGAAAGGAAATATATTAATATGGGAATCTCATAAGTGAATTTTGGGCGTGATCAGGGACCTCCTTAAGTACCTTGTCTTCAAGTTCTAATTATGTAGGTATCATAGTTTCACCACTATGTATGTAGCAAGCTCTTAGGGCTCTCACGAATAAGAGTTCTCTCGAATGGGCCAATGGCGGCTTAGGCACCCCTTGGCCAGCCAGTTACGATGATGCGGTGTTGCCTCTTTACTTCCAAGGTTCTCAAGCACCACTCCACCCAGAACTGATCAGGGAGAGCAAGGCAATTTGACAAATATCTACTTACTGGTACACACCATCCCCTCACCCCTGTCGATCCCCGGCATTTCCAGCAAGGCGCCCCTCCACTTGAGCTCTCACAAATCCCAGTAGTTGCCCCAAAGGGCAAGCTAGGTGGCCGAGAGAGGCAATCACCTTGCATTTTCGTGACCCAGCGCTGATTTTTGGGATGAACATTTCCGCCTCGCGACTGGGGTGTGGCAAATCAGGATTAGAGGCCGTGCAGTGGTGCTGAGGGAGCCCTAGTCTAGGCTGCGATGGTGTTGAGAGGCATTTCCATGACGCATTGTTGGAAGAGTCTAAGACTTTAGAATGTCTACTGTGTTGAGAAGGAGTGCAAGGTGTCGTTGTTCCCTCCTTGTATTTCAAATGGGTTTAGAAGCAAGACTATGTTGCAGCATCCCAGGCTTAGATGATGGTTCCAGAGGGGTGCGATTCCGATATATACGCCGCGCAACGTGATTGAATGATAGACTACAGATGTTTCATGCCAGCGTTGCTCGCACGATCCTTGAACGGTGGAGAGATGTAGTGATGAGCCAAACCTCATTCTCATTTCCTAACTCGTCTAGCATGTCTCACAAGGTTCTCAATGACACCTTCAAATGCCTCTTTCTCTTTCCTCAGCCCATCTCTCTGCTTGAGCCAGTATTCTAACACCTCTGATGTCTTCTCGGATGTATCCTGCAAGTGTTTAACATGAGCTTTCAGCTCTTCATCTGTAAATCCATCTAATTTCTCGTCCGTCGTCGCACAAAGCCTCTTGACCGAGACAAGATCGAGTTCTGGAGGTGGTGGTGGACCCTTAAGGCGCTTCGGCCGACTGGGGCGGTCTTTCGACCCCGATTGCATGCTATCAACTGATCCAGTTGACTCATTTGCGGCTTGAGTTTTGAGTCGAGCGACAGAACCAAGAGCCTTATCGGATTCTGACTTGCGTGATGATGGTTCTAGATTGATATCTGGAAGGATTAGTTTCTTCTGCTTAGAAGGAGGTAGTATCTCGTCCAGATCCACAGGAACGCCTAAACTGACAAGAAAGAGTCGTCTGATCCGAGATTGGGTCCAATTAGGTGGCTGGAGAGGTGGCGGGGTGACAAGTTGTTTCCATAGCGACCGAGAGCGGTCTGATGGGAAAATTGGGGATGCTTCTGGAATAGGGCCTTGTTGGGGGATCGAAGCAATATTCTCAATGGTCGACATAGGAAACATTGCATCGAGATGTAGCTGTGTGGCAGCAAGAAGATCCGGTAAAGAAGATAGGGCGTCGAAGTCAATTAGAGGCTGAAGGAAGAATCTATCAGCACAGACAAATGAAAAGCAAAAGCGCTAAAGAATGTTGGACTCACAAAAGTCTCGGCAGGTATGGAATTGATTTGGGAGGTAGATACAGGAGGTGTCTTCACAGTATCGGCTTCAGCTTCAGCTTCAGGCCCCTGGAATCCTTCATCGAAGTCCCCGAAGTCATCATCAGCTCCAGCCTGTGCACCTTCCTCAAAATCATCAAAATCGTCTCCAAAGTCGTTCCGGCTCGTATCATCATGTCCATCATCATCATCACCATCGTCGTCACTGTCGTTTCGCTGATGTGTGGAAGTTTGTCTAGAGTGTCTCATTGAACCTTCGAGAGGGGGTGACCCTGGATGTGGTCAATGGCCCTCCTGGATTGTGATGTTACACTGTGGGTTTACCTTGATCGGTTGGCTTCTCCCGGATATCGGGGGAGGCATCTAAAGTTCGCTTCTTGTGTGCAGCGATTCCTGGAAGACCGCCATGTGCAGGTTTGTCATCGACAGGGGTGATTATCGTCTCGGGGATGGAAAAGTTGGAGGCTGAACGGTTGTGCTTGGAAATAGACTGAGAATCTCCAGTGTAAACTGCTATCTTGCCGGGAGCAGGTGTTTTAAGGATTACGTCTGGAGCAGCATCCATTTGTCTCTGGATATATGCAGCGGTGCCCGGTTCTTCACCATAGCTTGTTTCGTCTGGGTCTAGTTTCTCCACCACTGTGCGAGGAATAATTGTTCCACCAGGGGTGGTAGGAGGTTCAAGAAATTGACTGCTTCGTTTACTTCGGAGACCGGGTTCGGGAGAGAGAACTTCGACCTCATCGGGTACAGCATCAAGTATACGTTTCTCGTAGGCAGGAGTCCCAGGAACCTCGCCGTAGCTTGGCTCATTATCAATCCTTTCTACTCGCGTCCTTGGGATTGGGGAGACAGGTGTCGCTGGTCTGGATCTCCTTCGACCTTCTGAGGCATCAGAGAAGTACTCTTCGCCGTCTGAGGAGACTAGAGGATGTTTAGCATACGACAATGGATGGTCAATGGTGTGGCTGACGGTCATGGGCACCTGGATCTTGCAATTCAACGCTCTTTCTGGGGGGTTCAAGGCTGTTTCTTGAGAGGGGTCTTGACATTGTACTCCGTACTCCGTACTTCTATAGAAGTTTAGGTGGCTTTTATATGGTTAATAAAGGCAAATAAAAGACATCAAACGTTAGCTGGAAGAAGGGAGAGGGGGGGTAGAGGGAGAGGGAGAGATGAGGTGTAGGGCTGAAGATGTAGGTGGGCGCAGGCACAGGGCACACTGGAGGTTGTCCGGAGTTCAGATGAGGTTGGCATTCCGCTCCTTTGGGAAGCAACCGCTGCCACTTTAAATCCTATACATTTTTGTCCACCGCGTGTGTGTGCCTCCAACCTGCCGCTACAGAAAGCGCGTCAAAGTTGGTCCTCACCAAACAACTTGCAATAAACCTCTTCTAAAAACAGAGTCTCCCCCAGCAACCAACACATCCATCCTCTTCAATCAAGGTCATCTAATTCAGCTAGTTGACTTGCTTGATTCCTCTACCGCACCGCCTCCCACCAGAATACCGGCAATGCCCATTTCCTAGATTAACCAAACGCTGCATCAACAGCCGCATATCCAAAATGACATCGCCCTTCAACTTTGGCGGACCTCCGTCCTCCAGTGGTGCCTCCGGTCAATCTTTGTTTGGAACAGGTAAACCATCAGGTACAGGCGGTGGCTTGTTTGGGAACACTGCTGCTGCTGCCCCTACCGCGAGCACTACCACCGGGTTCAACTTTAGTACACCGTCGCAACCCTCGTCACAACCCTCCTCGACAGACACCAAGTCAGCTTCTCCTAACATATTTGGAAATACAAGCGCGGCTAGTACTGGCGGCTTTACATTTGGCCAGAGCAAGCCCGAAGAGAAGAAGAGCGGCGACGCCCCCAAATCCCTCTTCGCTGGTTTTGGTACTCCAGACAAGTCCTCCACTCCTCCAGCCTCTGCGCCATCATTATTTGGCTCGACAACCCCTGCTACAAGCTCAGCAGGTGGTCTTTTCAATTTCAGCAACCCTTCCACTACTCCTGCTGGCCCTCCACCATCAACAACTGCCTTCGGGGCAAGCACTGGTGGTGCTAGCTTGTTCGCTCCCAAACCTTCACAAGTGTCGAGCCAGACAAGCCAGACCCCTGCCTTCAGCTTTGGGAAACCTGCTACCACGGATGCTATATCGACGGCGCCCACACAACCCGGTGGGCTATTCGGATCTAAGCCTGCTGGAACCCCTTTCAGTTTCGGAGCACCATCTAATGCTTCAGATACCGCTACCCCTTCTACAGCAGACACATCGGCAGCACAATCAAAGCCTACCTTGTCCTTCGGCGCTCCAGCTGCGTCTCAACCTACATCCTCAACGCCATTCGGGGCCCCGCAACCTGCACAAAATGCATCAAGCCTATTTTCCAAGCCTGCAGCACCGGACACTAGTGCTGCTAGCAAGCCATCTCCATTTGCACCTGCCACCACCCAGACTCCCGGAGCGACAGCGCCAGCAGCATCGGCAACTACACAGAAACCGCTTTTTGGAGGGTTTAATTTAGGTGGGACTAGTTCAACCCCAGGCACAACGTCTGCTGCCACTACCAGTACAACGACAGCCACCACCACATCAGCAGCAAGCCCGTTTTCGTTCCCAGCAGCCGCAGCTCCCTTAAGTTCACAGCCAGCAACTCAAGCTCCAGCAACTGGCTTCAACTTTGGTCCCAAGCCAACTACCTCGACCTCACAACCAGCGGCATCAACTACTGCATCTACACCACTGTTCTCTCTGGGAGCAACTACAAGCGCACCCACCTCACAGCCTGCCACTACTACCGGAACAACCGTACCAGCGACGTCAACAGCAGTAGCAGCTCCCATAGGGACTGCAGCGATTGGAGCCCAAACATCAACTTCAGGGCCTCCTCCACCAGCACAGTCTCGTCTCCGGAATAAAACCATGGACGAAATCCTGACTCGGTGGGCTACGGATATGTCAAGATATTCCAAGGAATTCAAAGATCATGCAGAGACTATCGCTCGCTGGGACCAGATTATCGTGGACAATTCTTCAAAGATTGACAAGCTGTATGTTCGTACCCGAACTTGCGAACGACAGACTATGAGCGTTGATATGCAACTGTCCGCAATCGAAAATCAGCAAGCGGAATTGGAGAGTTGGCTGACCAAATACGAAAATGATGTGGACGAGATTTTAGCCAAGGACAGTGGGAATCCCGGTGACTTAGGAGGACCTGATCAGGAACGGGAACGAACTTACAAGTTGGCGGAGAAGCTTGGAGAGCGACTTGAGGAAATGGAACGCAATTTGGGAAGCATGGTGGAAGAAGTAAATGCGGCAAATACAAGCTTGAGCAAGAATGGCAAGGCCGATGAACCAGTAAGACATTCAACCTATGAGTACTGTATACGCGCTAACCACTGGCAGATTACGCAAATTGTGAAGATCCTCAACTCTCACTTGATCCAGCTTCAGGCCATTGATCAAGGTACGGCTGCTCTCCAAGAGAAAGTGGCTGCTGCCCAAAAGTCTGCGAACAGCTTGGGTTACTCTAATGGACCAACGAACAGCAGTGGAGGTGTTGCTGTTCAAGACTTCTACAGGAGCTACATGGGACGTCGATAAAAGGTGCAGGAGCCCAGGACTGCTGGATTGTTTGCACGACCAAAATGGGTAATGGCTGCATGCATTTCTATGGGGTCTATGGGGTCTATTGACCGGGGCCCTTCTGGAAGTGTAAAATAAAGGGATGAAAGTTCGATGATTGTTAGAGACACGCTCGGAGGAGAGTGGAATTATCATTCAGGTCCAGCAAAGTTCTGTACAAATTGGGACTGCCGGGCGGATGACATAGACCACAGGTGCATCGTAGATGGTCCCAGTAGCACAAGTAGTCCATCCAGACCGGTCATTTTGCTTTCCTTCGGCCTCGCCTTTGATACCTTACAGGCCAGATCACACCAGCTTAATGATGCTCGCCACCAGATCTCTCGGCCTCCATCTCTTTGATGTGTTGATCTAGCTTGTTGAGGTGTTCACGCTGGGCTTCGAGCTTCTCTTTCAGCTTCTTGATGCTGTGATGGAACGATATATTAGCCCAGATATCTCGGGGGAACACCTGTTGTTTCTGGGAGGTGAATGAAGGAGTTCAGAAGTCGTACCTTTCCAATTCCTTATCTCGGATGTATTTTGCTTCGCTGGCCTGTTCACGACGAGTGAATGCATCACTAGTCACCACTACATTAGTACGATGCTGCACGAGGTATTCCTCAGGAACATGTTGGGACCTGGGCATTCACATACCCTGATGCTACACCACCAGACCTGGTGGCACCAGTATCACCTTCAGCAGCTCGGAGGGCGACTGAAGAAAAGGATCTCCGAACCACAGGGGTGGCTCTTGCGAGCTTGATAGCTTGTGTTCGTAGCATGATGGTGAAGAGAGAAATGAGAGGGGTTAGGAAAAGATCGATTGGCAGGGGACTGGGATTGCGAGTTTGTAGGTTGGTTGTTACCTGCGCAAGCTCGCTTGAAATTGTCAGAATGCAGCCCTATGACGAACAAAGCTGCGCGGTCACGTGGTCTTCGCCAAAACAGTGAGGGCAGGGGTCACGAAAAGCGAGGTATATACGGAGGACTCCGTACTGTAATAGCAACTAGATATGGAGCAAGCAGGCTCACGTCATTGAAGGAGATGATGATACCAATTAGCAGGCGTCTACAAGCACCTAGGTTATCGAATGAAGGCGATGGCCGCGACGAGAGTGACCGTCATCGTCCTGCTACATATGTACGAGTGCTTGTATGGAGGACTAGCTGTTTGGGTAAACGAATCTAGTACCTCGTAGTACTGAGTACACAGCTCCGCTCGTGATTGTTGGAACATTAGATTAGATGGCCTCATTCCACCATGATTCATGAAACCTGGGAATGGCGAGGATGGAAGCTGAAACACACAAACACACGAACGACTGTGGCTGATTGCGGGTTTCAGAGTCAAAATTGGCTCATGAATTTCCGTATTATCTGTGGCAAACTGCCAGCGGGCAGAGAACCTTGCTCAGAAGAGGGCCCAGCGGCCCAGATCACAGGTGGTGGGTGAGGCTCGCCATTCTTGAGATTACCCTTGGGTCCCTCAGGTTCCTTTAGGTGTTGATACTGGGCATGCGTCACCGTGGAGGGCAGATGGCGCCAAACCCAATCAGATTAAGCGCAGTACTTTTCCGTGGTTGTGATTGCCCGTTGAAGTTGTTGCCCGCTGGGCCACTGGCATTGGGCGTTGATTGCTCCTTCCCGTTTTCCCTACCTGAGGCGTCTGCTACGAGGACTGGGAAGGACCCTTCCCTTGTTTGCTCCTGCCCACTGTCCACCACCACTGTCCCGTGTCTCCTACTGCACTGCCTGCGTTCTTTACTGCACACAACACTTCAACTTCCACTCTTCCTTCAATCCCACACAACTGCAAACTCATTCCACCTCCCTTCTTCTTTTCCTCGTCCCTTGTCTTCATCTACCGCTTCATTGACCCTCTGGTCCTCTTTGTCTCTCAATTCCCTTTTCAAGGTAAGCTCCCCTGCCCTACCCGCTTGATCTCAACCCACAACAAGGGGTTCGTGGTACCCCACGTCTTCAGCCGCGATCAAATCTACCTTCAATGCGCTCGAAGAAATCATATGGATGGGCGCAAGACCAATGCCTTGTTTCAATTGCATAAGGTCTTACTACTGTATCCGCTTGCTCCCCCTTTACCAACCTCGACATGCCCGTGCTCAGCACCATCTCCATGGTTGACGTCAATCCCACCTTCCAAACCTCGATTTACCTCCGTCTTCCTCTAAATCGATCCCATAATGGGCGGATTGCAAAGGAAGGGCGCGGTCGGCTACCGTCTCCTCCATCGAGCTCTCAATTCATGCATTCCAGCTCCATCACACCGTCTTTTCCAGCCTTTGATGAAATATGGTTTTTGTACGTGACAGAAGTGCATTGGCTAATAATTCATCACAATAGGTGTTATTTCATCCATCTCATTCTAAATCGTAAATCACAAAATGGGTGTGGAGGAGTCTGTCTACCTGGCAAAGCTTGCCGAGCAAGCTGAGCGATATGAAGGTGGGTCTGAACCCAACTGCGCCTTGGTGCAATTCTGATATATCTGTCATAGAAATGGTTGAGAACATGAAGGTCGTTGCTTCTGCAGATCAGGAACTCTCTGTAGAAGAGCGAAATCTTCTGTCTGTTGCCTACAAGAACGTCATTGGTGCTCGTCGTGCCTCCTGGAGAATCGTCACATCCATCGAGCAGAAGGAAGAATCGAAAGGCAATGAGGCTCAAGTCAAACTCATCAAGGAGTACCGCCAAACGATCGAAAAGGAGCTCGGCAAGATCTGCGAAGACATCCTTGAGGTCCTTGACAAGCATTTGATTGCTTCTGCTCAAACTGGCGAATCCAAGGTTTTCTATCACAAGATGTGAGCATGACCTAGTTCTCTCGCGCGCGCACAATACCAGAGCTAATGCTTCAACAGGAAGGGTGATTATCATCGTTACCTCGCCGAATTCGCCACCGCCGACAAGCGAAAGGAATCTGCCGACAAGTCCTTGGAGGCATACAAGGCTGCGACTGAGGTTGCCCAGACCGATCTCGCTCCTACTCACCCAATCAGACTCGGTCTCGCCTTGAACTTCTCCGTCTTCTACTATGAGATCCTCAACTCCCCCGACCAAGCTTGCCACCTTGCTAAGCAAGCCTTCGATGATGCTATTGCCGAGCTTGATACTCTCAGCGAGGAAAGCTACAAGGATTCCACACTCATCATGCAACTGTTGAGAGACAACTTGGTAGGCTGCCTGTATCCTGATTCTAATCATTTCTTCTCTAACATGCCACAGACTCTTTGGACATCATCTGAGGCAGAGCCACAGGAAGCTGCGGGTCAATCGAGTGAGCAGCCAAAGGCAGCTGAAGAAACTGCTGCCCCAGAGCCTGCCGCCGACAAGGCCGAGTAAGCGGGCAGGGTTTTAGTTCCTCTGAGGCGTCATTTGTGATATCCCAGGCTGTGCTAAAAATGGAGATTGCGTGGGTGGGTTTTGAACAGCTGGGGCACATTCGAGTAACCTTTGATCTTTCCTTCCCAAATACTCCCCCCTGATATCCATCAATTCAAGATAGGTTTTTGCAGATGATAAGGCAGACATCTGCGGGGCGGCGGTGCGAACCGATTAAACCAACGAGTCAGCTACTCTTTAGACAAAACTTCAGAGACAAAGGAGAATAGCAATATCAATCGGATCATAGTTCCATCTTAGCCTCTACTCTAAGTGCATTCTCGTTTCCCCGGTCCCTTGTAAACCTTATCCACAGGAGTAAGGCCTAGGTTTATGCCATGGATGCATGTTGGCAGCTTCGCTTCACAAGTGACCCAAAGGCATCTTGTGGTATCCAGGTAAGCATAGAAGAAGTAAAATCGAGACAGACCAGACCAGACCTACTTAAGAACATTCTTGCCTCCCTCCTCAACCTGAGATCCTATTCCAAACAGCAGGCAATTTTCGTCCTCAACTTCATATTAATGATATCGAAACCCAATTTGGACGAGTGGAGTAAACAACCTTTCCCTTTAATGTGCTCCACTCAGACGATTTTATATGCGGGATGCAGCATTATTATTGAGCCAGCAGAGCAAAATTAAACTACATAGATAGATACTAGATACCTAACTATCCAGGATGTTGCATACCCATTGCCTAGTTAAAGTACATCCGTGCGTCAAATCTGTTCTGTACTTCTGCTTTGCATGGTTTCCTAACGAACCGTGAATACTCTGCTACATTCACTCGCTCACTCACGCAACGACTGCTAGGTAACACACATGGTATAGTCGCGTAGTCGTGATGCGACATTCGTGAGCGGGTGGTTTTCAGTTTGTAGCTCAACACTGACGACTGAAGTGACGAGGTGCCCCTATTTATGCGGTGCAAGCTACTCGAAATACCTTGTGAATCACGATGGAAGAGGGCCAGGGACAGGAATGGGATGTCTACCCAGTTTGAGGTAAGAAGAGAAGAACTAGAAACAGAAGCATCAGCAATGCGATATCCTGTCGACCTTCATTGGGCCTGAAACAAATTGAATCTATTTTCTGGCTGTCTGTGTCTCTCTGTCTCGCTGGCTGCGTTATATAGGCCTGATCTGATCTGATCTGAAAATCATCATTGCTCACTTCCCTTTCCTTGCCACGATTTCCACATCCCTGTGTTTTCTGTCTCCTTCAGACTTTCCTTTTTCCGGCTGGCGAAGTTTATCTCCTTCCATTCTAGAATTGTTAGCAATGCCGCCGTGCTTGTGTTGTGTTCTTCCTCCCCTGCGTCAACACAATGCCATACGATGATACGATGATGCGATGATAATGATGGTCATACCCAAGTTCCGCCCGTCATGGCGGAGATGTCTTCGAATAGAGAAAGGGATGCACGCAGGCTTGCGTTCCTCAACCGCGGGAAGTACACTTCCCATCAGGAAACTCCTTCAGAAACCCCTCGCTCCGCTTCCCACTGCGCGTCATGTACCACGCCGTCTTGAGAAAGTCCTCCTCCGTCTCCTTTCCAGTGATGACATGCGCCAGCTGGGTCTTAAGCTTGAGATATGTGAACGTAGTCGGAATCGGGTTAGGCCAACCATGTTCATTGTATGTCCAGCGCTTTTTCTCGCATGGTCCGTCGAGGTCGAGCTCCGCGTAGCCGAAATCCGAGGGGCGGTAGCCATTTGGCGATGTCAGGTCAGGGATCAATTCATCGTCGAGTGCGTTTCGGTATTCGCCGGTACAGCGCTTCATGTACATCCCCTTGGCGGTTTTGCTAGTAGCGAGGCATTTTTCGAGACGCATGCGCTCCGCGTCAAGCATCTCGCTGCCGGTGGTATGGGGAGATTCAAGAAGGGCGATGATATTGCCTAGACGAGTTCTAGCGATGTCGTCTAGGTGGGAGATGGCGGTATTTGAGATGATGATTACTTCTGGTTTCTCAGACCGCGAACAGCCATCCGCGTGAGCGAAGACGATATGTGGCGAGGCATTCTCGAGCTTGTCGTATTTAGTGACTGGCGTGGGGTTACTGTGGAGGCTTGGAAGCCATTCTGGAGGTGTGGTTGCGGTGCAGACTTCGGGTGGATAGACGGTGTGGATGTCATAGCGGATGTCGTCGAGAAGCTCTTGGTCGTATCGGGGATGGCTGGGTCTATGGATTGTTCTTTTGTTAGTTGACATTCAGAAGTGAAAGTTCAAAAGAAATGAACGTCGGTCGTTGACCAGGAAGCTCATGCGGTCATCTCGCTCAACTGATGGCATGCTCATTTCGAGGAATGGCGTGGTCAAGAAAAGTGAGACTGATATTAGGAGAGACTCACGCATTGACATGCTTCTCGCAGAGATCAAAGGTCACGATGAGTTCACCATGACAAGTTCTCAGCTCATGAGCTCGCGCGCAATTGGGACAGACATGATACAAGCAAGCCTTGAAGTCGAACTGTACAGGCAGAGCCTGTTCAGGATCTAGCAAGTACGTCGCGGATGTTAGAAGAGACATCGTGGTTACCGTTATTGGCTTTGAGATGAGAACAAAGCGAAAAAGCCGAAGAATGAGCACAGCTTTATAGATATCAGCATAGACCCTGGGCACGCCAAAGATGTCGATAGTATGGGCACTCACCACTTGTGTATGTATATCAACCTCAAACGCCGATGGCGATGAGGCGTTCACCAGCCCACAAACGCATTCTCTCATCTGGCGACGACCAGAGGGCCTCCATTCTCCGCCACAAGGGCTCTGTCGATCGAGGGTGGGATCGACTCTAGCTTGACAACGTGGTGTTCCTTGATGCTAGGAATCTCTTGTCTCAGTGCCATCTCCTGAAGTGAATGGAAGTCTACAAGCTCTCATCGCCCGGGATGAAATAACCTGTTGGATCATGCAACCGCCTATATGGAACACACTTGTCTTGGAAACCTTGGGTTGAAGGTCTGCTGGAATATGTCGATGTTATTTCACTGGTCTCAGGGAGATATTCTGACTGACGGGGGACTGTCAAATCTGCAGACGACTTGAGTTCATTTTGTGCTCACGCACAAGATGCGATGCCAATAGCAGGTGTCACCTGGAAAGATTTTTGCGCTTCCATCACAGAATTCTTTCGTTTTGGGCTCCTCACAATCATAGCAGATCATCTTGCTGTCGTAGTTACGCACAGCATGGTTTCCTTGTCTCAAGGGCTCTGCAGGGCCCAATTCGGTTGAATTTTGGCTGGGATCGATGGCTTCTCGATATCAGGTGTGTGTCTAAAGTGACAGTGAGGCTTTTCCCTGGTCTAGAGGGTGGTTGTGGGTCGAGGTAGATAGATACTAGGGAATAGCCTATCTTGACGGTCTGTTGAATTGCGATGTGAGTGTAGGCCAAATAGCATAATAACTGAGACAGGAAGAATATCGGTCAGAAAACAAAACGCCGTTTATTTCCCCTTGACATCCAACCTTGAGAGCTTTTGGGGTTGACTGGTTGGCTTGGCTGCTGTTTCTGCACTTCTCAGACAGTGACATAAAAAGACAAACAGCAATAGTGACAGACAGACAATGTCAATGACATGTACAGTCCACCAAAGCTTCACATTCAATCCACACATCTGGATATCATATCTCCATTCACCACTGTCGAAGTCGAACCAGGCACTGAGTAGACCAGCATTTCCGCCGTAGTCTCCCATCATGCTCCGAAGTGTGAGCTCACGCACACCAGTATGTGCTTGGCTTATATTTGCATTTGTGTACCGAGAAGCTTCCCATGTAGTCTTGGGTTGTTCATTCTGATCAGGCATACTGTTGTAGGTTGACTCCTCAGGGATGAAATGCCAAGTATCACAACCTTCATGATCATGTCCATTCAATATAAGTCCATTTCTTCCCTTGCCACGTGCTGGAGCGTCCACGTTGCCCGTCATGCCAAAAAGAGCCTCCAAGGTACCTTGTCGGCTAAAATGCTCACTGAGGTGATTCTGCTCCTTCACACCACGGGGCTTGTAAACACCACCGCCATCGTCATCACCCCAGTAATCAAAGTGCGGAGCATCAACGCAGATCCCCTCATTCTTGTATAACGGAAGATGCGTCAAGAGTAGAGTGAAGGAGGATCGGTCTTCCACGGGGCGGAGTCGTTTGGATATGAGGGTATTGATATAATCATAGCCCTTACTTTGGATCTCCCTTGACAGTGCTGGTCCATCCAATACTAAACTATTGAGGACGATCAGATGGAGTGATGGCGCAACTTGCGAAGCATCATCCACCGAGTCGTTCTTGGCTCGTGGGTACTGGAATCTGATATCCCAATCGGCTTTTCCAAAAACTCGTTCAAAACGTTCCATCCTTCTCTCTGAGACTTCTCCAGCATAACCGATGTCATGGTTGCCAGCGATGTTTATGATTCTCGTTGCCCAAGCAGAGTCTGTCATGTCAAAGACGATTTCCCCGTCTTCCTCCACGATGGTTGTGATTTCGTTCTGCACCCTGTGGCCATTTTTCAAGACTCGATTCCAGTACCTCCATCCCCGCCACTCGAACTCTTCATCAGTGACCCACTGACTTCCAATCAGGTCTCCGAGAACAGTAACATGGGTGGGCTGAGACCACCAATGGAGAGTTCGATAGATATGTCCCAAATAATAGTCGTTGCCAAATAAGTCTAGGCGCTTTCGTGCTTCTTGAAGGGCATCTGGGATATCCTGAAAGAGAACTTGGCGGCTGATCTCTGAAACCAGAGGATATATAGCTGTGTCATCTCTTGTCCTAATCCGCGTCCATTGTCTACTCAATTTGGCGAGAAATGCATTCTCTGGTGACGGAAGAGAGCTGTCACCCTCCAGTTGAGGATCAGCCAAGACAAGCAATCGGAAGGGGGCACGTAAGGAGTCGAATTGCGGCTCTGGTGTCGAAGAAAATGGCCGGTGCTGGCTGAATGTCTGAGACCAGGCGCTCAAGCGAGATGCATCTTTCGAAGGGAAGGCACAGGCGTGAAATACTACATATAGATACAGATATGTGGTCAAGCAAAGAGCTAAGGGGACGAGAAATCGCAGCAACCTGCTTGCAAAGAATAGTATGTACATTGAGCCATCAGAAAACATCGAAAGGAACCAGAAACGACATGACGAAAGACAGGGAGTGTTTACTCCGTACCAAAGAAGTTTGAAAGTCAAGCAAATGTGGAGAACATGCGCGTTTGATCTTCGGAGAACACGGGTGAACGGGCATCGACCCTAAGCGGTTGGGCGTCTCTTTAGGTTACCTTGTGACCTGGACCCGTGTGTGGCCCACGGGGAGGGCTTTGTTCCTCGGCACGTCCACTCATCACGGAAAGCAGATGGGTGTGGATGACCTGATACTGCTAAGAAGGGTTGGCGACTGATTAATCAAGAGTGGGATATTTAATAATGAGAGTCTCTGGCCCCAAACATGCCTATAGATACCTTCCTAGGTACATAGGTAGGTAGTAATGTGATGTATGGTGGTACATAAGGTACGTATTCAAGGGTGTCCACTCGGATCCAAGGCATGGGGGGCGAAATAAAGTCGGCTGTTGCATTTGCCATGTACTGAGCAGAAGTGATAGAGTGTCCAAGAACAATCGGTCATTATTAATTATGTCCTGGTAAAGTAAAATAAGTATCTATACATAACGGAAATGGGGCAATCCACAATCCACCATCCTAATCATTATTATGTCGCTACTTTGAGTTGTGCACACTCAGTGGGTGGTTTCGATCCACTGAGTCGACTCGTTCCAACTCCAGGTCGAGCTTCGAGTCGTTGAACTCTAGGCCTTTTATGTTCAAGCCACTTTCTTGTTGATCTTTTTCCTCAGCAGGGGTGGGTCTCTCTGCCAGCTCCGAGATGTCTTCCGTTCCCTTTAATGCTGGCGGCCGTTCCTTTCTCGCCCGTGCCTTAGCCAGGCTGATTGTGGTTTGCCGGTTCGTTGTTTCAAAACTCGAAAGATCATGTTCGATGGTCGCTTTCATTATCTCACCCATCCATTTCCTCCCTTCGTTGATATTATCGACTTGGAAATAATATACCGTTGGCTTGGTGAACTGGACAGCTCTCGAAGCCCCGGCCTTGGGTGGAACAAGTTTGAAGTAGAATGGAGTACCTCCACTAGGAGTGCGTGGTGTGTTTGGTGATATCTTTTCCGGAGAGCTTCCACCTCCAACAGATGGAGAAAGCGCCGCCCCGGTTATGGTAGCATGAATTGTGATGATAGGGTCGGAATTTGCTACAAGAACCTTGTGTCCCGAGATGTCAATTATACCTTGCTCCTCTGTGTCATTCTCGGAATAGTAGTAGGACAACCGCCGGCCACGAAGGATAAAGAGGCGAGGTTTCCAGCTTGCCATTAGTCCAGCTGATTTCTTCTTCATCCAGCCGTGGTGGTCACAATGCTGACGAGCTTCTGCTGGAGACAGGTGCAACAAGCCACGTCTATATGCACTTGTCTGCTGTTTAGTTTTAGGCTTCGTCCTGACAGGAGTCTTAGTGTGGAGAAGCGGTCCTGTTACTGATAACTGGTCACCTGTGCCTTTAGACAAATTGTCCGTACTGTCAACTTCCAGACTTTTCGATGCGATCGAGGGTGTCAGGGAACCAGCGGTGGAAGCAGTAGGAGACTCTCTTAACGGCTCCGATGTGATGTTTAGTCCGACTGCAGCATCCTTTTCATTGCCCGTCACAGCTTCAGAAGCAGCCCTCAAGCCGAGAAACTTCCTAGCTTTTTGTGAAGCGGTCCACGGCACGCTGGTGGTGGTTCCTGGTGAAGGAACAGTGCTGTTTACCCTTGGAGACGACACCGATGATAAATTCTCATCTTCCAAATTGGTAACAGTGGGTGATGGGGCGATAGGAGACTTTTGCAGATTGAGACTTCGGGCACTAGCCGAACGAAAGCGACCTTTGTAAGCCCGGCTGTGGTATGCTTTAGCTGCCGGGGAAAGAGGAGTACTGCTGCGGTCTCTGGTGGAGTCGACGCTGCTCAGGCGAGAATGTCGCTTTGCCACAGCCGTTTTGGATGGGTCATCAAGAAGACTCGACTGGCGAGAATGAGAGGGACTGCCCACGGAATCTCGTTTCCTAAGAAGGTTTCGAATTTTTCGATTGTCGACCTCGTTACCACTGAAATACCCACGATCTAGGTCCGGATCAGCGCGTTCGCTGTCGAATGGTAGGTCGGTGGCGAGATCCAAGCTTTCCCGTTTGGTGCCAGTGTTGAGTCGAAGTGATGGGGTACTAGTCTCGGTATTTGCGGTCGTGGCATTGCTCATGGACCAGTCCCGATCGAAGGAAGGATTTTTCTTATGCGAGGACATCGAGGTGGATGTCGTTGAATGTAGATCATGATGGGCGTTTTTGACAACTTCAATGGAGGAATGACGGCGAGAGTGGGACAGCTCCCGAACTGAAGCAGCTGATGGTCTGGTGGGACTGTCTGCAGCCATGGATGATCGCCAGGGGGGTGGAGGAGTATCAGCACCTAGATTTGCCCGGGCGAAGGAGCTTGGCGACATGGGAGGATCTCCAGATAAATGGACATAGGGTGCTGGGGGCCGGATGGATAAACCAGGCTCCTCCATCAAGCTGGGAATTCTAGGGAGAATGGTAGTGCCAGACAGTCCCCTAGAATGCATACGGGCAACATCTTCATTCGAGGTGTTGTGCTTGAGGCTTCCTTTCCGAGAGTCATGAGCGCTACGAACCTCCGCTTGAAATTCACGAATTTTGTGCCATGTCTTCAGTCGTCGACCCATTAGGCCGAAGTCGTATTCTTTCATATTGATGAAGGATTGATCCATCTCCAGTAAGACATCACCAGTGATCTCCTGCTCTTGGAAGATATCACAATGTTTGGGGTCAACACCGAGTGAGCGTAAATGATCGGCGGTCTCTTTGGGACCCCATTGTTTGACCTGAGCCTCAGTCAAGGGATCATTCTCCTCACTGTCTGTTTCTGGGCCTGCAACATTGGAGTAGGACGTGGGGTCAAGGTGGCTGCTATAGTCACTTTCAGAATCTTCGGTAAGAGGGCGAGGTGGGGCAAGGCTCTGGCGGGGAGTGCTGAGATCGGTGATGTGCTCGTCGATAACGCTGAGAGTCTCATTCATGACAGGAGAGTCTTCCCCACCCGAGGAGCCAGAAAGGGCTTGTCCGATACTTCGAGGGACTGTGGGATAGGAGGGTATAGACGAGGATGAAATAGAATACCTAGCCGCAGTGGTTTGGTTGGCGATCTGGGTGTAGACTGGGGGAGGTGGTTCAGTAGAAGTTGGAGAAGGAGCAGATGTCTCGATCTTTGGTGGGTCGTTCGGTTTGAGGGTGGCGGCGGTTGTGCTTGCTGAGAGATATGGAGTGAATTGAGGAGGAAGTTTCGCAGTATAAACTAACCCTTGTTTTAGCCCTGGTCCATGGTGAAGATTGTGTGATGGGATGGTGAAATCGTACCTCCGGGAAACAAACCAGTTACACCCAAACCCAAGTGTCGCCCCAAGTACCACCCATCACCAAAGCCATTATCCAGCTCGACCAACTCGATATGATCGGTCTTGCGGAGAGTCAATTCATCAGGGCTTCGGGCGTCAAAGTCATCTAGAACGTTCTTAGCATGGGAGACTTGTGGAAGGGTGTAGGCGCGCATGCGTACGAATGACAACAAGGATGTCGCCGGGGGACAATTGAGCGCCCTGGCGGGGAGGAAGTTGGAGGGTCATGTTGTGGAGTTGTTAACATGGAAGCTGGATTGAAGCAGAAAGAAAGCGACAGCGACACCACGCAGAGTGTCAGATGTCTGCATGTTAAGAGGAAGAAAGATGATAATGTCGAGGGGAGGGGTGGATGGGTGGCACAGTGAGATAAGGATATAGCGACGTCGTGTCTGTGAATGTGGTGGCTGTTGAGATTGAGGTTGAGGTTGAGGTCGACGTTGCGCGAACCCGGCTCGGGGCTTCAGGTGTCATTTAGAACATGAGGACGGGAGAGGACAGGGCCGTGACACACATGAGCAGGGACAAGTTACGAGTAAAAGAAAACCTGACAGGACTCAGGAGACACCAGCCATCCAAAGCAAAAATGACAAGGAATAACAATGAGAGTATAATGAACAAATTACGGGAGGATAACTTACAGACACAGACAGTTGGGGACTCGGGAGATGCTGGTAAAGACGTTGAAGCGGCTCAGGCTCAGATTTGAACCAAAACGCCACTGGCCAGTAGTAGCAGGAAGACGAGGTGCTACTGCCACGACTCGGACAGTGCACAGTGCACCAACGTCCAATCTAGTTTAGGGTGTGATTTGGACTTGGCATTCACACTAGTATGACTAGCGATATTACAAATTAGCCTTTTCGGTACTAGTGGATACTAGCGGAGCTCTCACACTAAAAGAATCTCACGTGATTTTGCCTCTTCCTTCACCTTCGCAACATGCACTGCACAGCAGCCGCCAGCCTTGTCAATGTCATCAGGCAGAGTTTCGTCGCGGGCGCTTAACGTGTTCGCAGCTTTGACTTGGGCGACCGCCACCCGCACTTCCAACGACGACATGGATGATGGAACATGATCTTTGCCTTCACAAGGGCATAATGCAACTAAACAGTATGTTTGCCAGACCTCTCTTTGCCCCATTCTATTCATCCTAATTTATATCCCATTATAAAGATGCCCATGTGCCAACCACCGGCACTGTCACTCGCATCGCTACCAACTCAGTATGAGGCCGCCTACCGCCAACTCTCCGGCCACAAACCTCGCCATCTCTAATACTACTTCAAATCTATTCCTCGGTGCCCCTCAGCGATCATGGATGTCCTCGTCCAATCCTCAAGCTCATCCGAGCCCCCAAGCGGCCCAACCACCGTCAAACAAAACAAAACCTGTACAACGATCGACTGCCACTCCTGCTACAGTCACACTGCCCTCAGATCCGCCCAGTCACCTTGTTAATATGTCACACATTGCACCCTCTACACCACAAGCTCTCACCCGGACACCTCAGCATTCATGTATTGGGGAATCTCCACAAGATCCCCAAGATCAGGCTACACCCGTTCCAATGGTCGGGCCCTCTCTCGCTCAGCCATCTGATTCCCAATCTATACACGGGTCTTCCATTCAGCCTTCTTCTATCGAGCAGCATCCCCCAGTCTCAACACTAGCGTCTTCTTTTCTACATCCTCCGACGCCAGAGTTTTTCCCAGAACCCCACGCTGAGCCCGCAAGGAAGCGCTCAAGCACTGTTCGTGATACCGCTGCTCGGCGGACAAGGTCTTGGAACAACGATTCAACCCTGGCAACTGGAGGCCCGGTGCAGCTGCCAACTCCTCACAATTCCCCCGTCCCTAAAACTACCACAGCCCTCATGACCCATTTCAATTGGGCTGTTGACGTCCTTCAACGCCTGGGAATTAGAACACTTGACTTGGAGCCTGTCAATGACATTCCTAGGCTCGCTATGCTGCGCGATGCCTGTAGTGCCAACGACAAATTCTTCATCACTACCCATGTTATATTCTGTGCTTGGAGCTGGGGAAAGGCGGGAGCGTTGAAGACCGTTGCATTAACCCCTGCCCATTTCGCTGGCCTGGGGGTGCTGGAACCCATCCTCGGATCCCAACGCCATCTCACCAAAGAAGTCGCACACCTATTTCTTAGATTCCCAGAATCCTCCTCCGTGTTGGCTACACCCTCCTCCATTTTGATTACGGCTCCATCGTCCCCCCGCCTCGAAAAAGTCCGCTCCTTTTTAAACCTGCTCAGTACCAAATTCCCTCAAGTGAGAGCTACTTGTGCTGCCCGAGGCTATCCACCTTGCCCTCGAGAACTTCAACGTTGGCTTGATCTACCATCACCAATTCTCCAAAAATCACTTTATATGTCACTTCTTCGCGACCAATTCGCAGACTCAGGTTCGCTGGCTTACGCCCTAGCCATCTTTGAACAGGAATTGAATTCCCCTACTTCATACGCGTCAGAACACCACATGGTTGAGGCCTGGAGTGCTCGTTTCGCTCAGCTCCATGCACCTAATACCCATACTACTGCTGTTCAGCATCAACCACATCCACAAGCTCTCACCCAACAACCTCAGATGCCATCCCAATACATTCACCCTGCCGACCAATCTCAACCAAGTATGTCTTCGGCACAGAACGCTCATCTCGCTGCTTCGTATGCTGCTAGCACCACAACGAATGCTCCCTTTATGAACCAACCTCCAAATTTAAACTATTGGCCTGCTCCCTCCGTGGGCACTAGTAATCATCATATCCCTTCGTCTACTACTAGAGCACATCTTCCGTCCCAGCTGGCTTTTCAACATTTAACTCCAACTACCAGTGTGCAGGCCGAACCGGTGCAATACCATTCTCCTACCCAGTCAACAACAATGCCCTTCAGTACACCCGCATACCTCGCACAACATATGGCAAGCACAAATTCGGTGCACAGTAATCCACCGGTGCATACCCGACAGCCGCTCGTCACCCAGCCTTTGTCCCATCCTAGCCAGCAGCTGCCTTCGGCACATCCTCCCATTCGATTTCGAGCTCCAACCCACCCTCGACAAGTTCAGCCTCAAAGCCAACCTCAGCCTCAACCTCAGCCCGACCGATTCTTCCCTCCTGATCACAGACACGTATTGCCAGCTCTTGCCCAGCCAACCCCTAATCGTATCGCAATTCATCAGGTCGAGTCGCATGTTCCTGATTATCATCCAGAATTCGATCCAGTCGACAAGAAAGCATTGCGGTATTATCGTTACGTTGAGCAGATCATCATGTTGTCGCAGCCCTTTGAAATCAATTCGGACTTATTCGCGTGGAACCTTGATCTTTCTCCGGAACTCATGGCAAACAAAGTCTGCAAGATCCCTAGCAATGAGGCATTTGGGTTCCCAAAACTACAGGTTGCAGCTGGGTTGGTTCAATTCCGACTAAAGTGTATGAAACGATCAACATCGGAACAATCTACCGAGTGGCTTGATGAAGACGCCGCATCTGCCCCGACGACCTGGCCTAAGTGCTTGTCGATTTCAATCAATGGGGACTTCGGAGTTGACTTCCAACGCAAGGCTCACCATGGACTCGACCTCAGCACAGATGTGACAGATCTTTTACATGAGGGACCAAATGAGGTTAAGATCTGCATTATCCTGACCCCTCAAGAGCAGAGTGTAGTGTATTATATGTGTCTTGAAATTATTCGCATTGCAACGCATGAGCAGGTAGTATCAATGCCAGAGACCGCTTCATCAAAGCAGATCAAAGATTCAATCATGGGTGCCTTATCACGAAAAGGCAGCCAGGAGGACGACGATGATCTAGTGATTGCGGACTCAATTGTGAGTATTGACCTGGTGGATCCGTTCATGTCGACGTTGTGGGTGACACCCGTTCGCGGGAAGTCATGTCAACACCGAGAGTGTTTCGATCTGGAAGCATTCCTCCTAAGTCGCACAGCCCGGGTCAAAGGTAGTTCAATGACAAATCCTGACCAATGGAAATGCCCCATCTGCAGGAAAGATGCACGACCTCAAAGCCTCATCATCGACGGTTTCCTCCTTGAGGTGCGAAAGCAGCTGGAGGCTCAAGGGGCACTGGACACAAAGGCCATCTTGGTCAAGGAGGATGGGAGCTGGCTGGCCAAACCTGAAGCTCCACTGCCCACTCGCCCAAGTCAGCGCGGTCATACAGCTACGGAAACGCAAGACACAAAGGCAAACCCAAGTCCAGCAAGGTTGGACACTACGCAGGCAACCTCTACAGAAAATACTATCATTGTCCTCGATGACGATGCCTGAGCCTGAATGCTTGGTCCTCAGGCATACACTACTTCCTCGTCGTCGAAGGAGCTGTATTAACTTTACGAATTACGACCTTTGAGCCGACAGTCTCCACGATTGAATGTTTTTGAGCGATATTGATACCCATCCCTTGCTTATTGCGTAAGGAGTCGGGTTTTGCTGCTTTTTAAAATGAGTATTTGCATCACCAACACAATGGCAAGTGTGATTTGAGAAAGCTGCAAAGGAGCTTCGTACGTATGTGTTTACGTTTTGTTGCTTGGATCTCAGGAAGACCAAGAGATGATCACAGTGCAAGACCTTGAGCAGGCTAGCCACAACTTGGTACGAGATACTACATAGTCCCAATACTGCAAGCAAAGTAAACAACTACTTTAAGTCCATTAGTACATAGAGTAGGAAACGATCCGAGTTGCTGCATATTATTCTTCTTCGAGGTGTCATATCCACAAAGGGTTCAGTAGGTTGCATCGCACATTGTTCACTGAGGCAACCAACTACTCGTGGTAAGCTGGGTCTTCCCAACTTCAATTACTGACATTATTTCCTCAATGATGGTACTATCATGTGAACAAAACTGTGGAATAGTCCTTGAGCAAGAATCAAGGCCCAATGAGGCTAGATCTGGGCGCTTCAGGCGCTTAATCCAACCTCATCCTCGGCTAAATTACGAGATTCGTGAGCTCGTGCGCGGCTAGCTCGTAGAGGAGCGGGCAGTGGATGGGCCACGGCCGCCAGCCGACCCAGCCCCAGATCTTATCCTCATTCATCCAACATCCTCTCAGCTTACAGTGCATTCACCCTCTCAGCCCCAGGTGCGCTGCTTCTGCACATATAGGAGTATAGCACCACCACCATCCCGGTTGCCACTACCCCGTACACTGGCTTCAACGTCAGCTGTTACGACGTGCAAGGGGATTACAACCACCCCTCCCTCGACCAGCCGCTCTCCAACTCGTCCTCAAGACCTTCGAGATCCCATCCATTCCATCACCAGCATTAGCCCACTCGCCTTGACTTGGATACTTTGACACTTTTCTGCAGGAAACTCGATAATCCGGCATCGGCCATTGAACAAAGCCAAATTGAATCGCGCGTTGTGCTTACAAGAAGAGGCGCGCTCGGCCTTCCGTCCCACCGGACGTCTGAATTCCTTCATCCCCAGACAGTGTGGACTTCTGGCAATAGCCGAAGACATGCTAAATATCGGATCGAGTGTAGGGTGACCGGTACGGCACATAGATGCGCTGCCCAGCATCATCACAATTCCGCTAGGATACCACACCCCAGATCATGGTCTCAAACAGCCAAATCATGGACAATCAACGTCAACAGTATATTCCAGGGCCGCCTCCTCCTCCAAATCAAAATCCTCTAAGCCATCTACCCCCTCCTCCACCACGGCCCTATCCACAAACCAATCTACCACCTCCCCCCCCAGGACCTCATCCCAATCATGCTCTCCCTTTGGGCACTGTCTTTGGTTTGCCCGGAGCAGGATGGCAGCAGCCGTGGGGACGATCGGGCATGACCCAGAGCATACCACCTCCTCCGCCCATGACACCAATGAGCCATCATCCGGGTCAGAATCAGCACCTTGCATATGGGATGCGACAACCCTCCCACCTTAATATCCCACCTCCACCCCCTCAAAACGACAAGCCAATCCTCTCTGCTACATTTATTCCGACCGGCGATTCTTTCGGTCCCGGCGTTGGAATCCCCCCTCTCGATGACTACTCTACTTATTCCAGATACGATGTGCATCTGACTTCCGAGCCGTCTGTCTCCCATACTGAATCAAAATATAACGATGGCCCTGCGTCGCATAGCTATTCATACCCTAACCCCGTTCAGCCAAATCCTGAGATTGCGAACAGAGAATCCAGAGCCGCGTCAGCCTCTTCGCATCGACCTTCCTTCAATTTACCCTTACAAAACATCAAGGAACCCATGTCTCCAGGACCTCCCACAGCAACTCTGCAGAACCCACACCCTGGGAATGACCATGGCAGACAAAGAGCCCACAGTGCCGCAGTCACAACCAGTAATTCGAATGAGGGCGCCTCTCAGTGGCCACTAGACCGAGTTCTTATTTGGCTTGCTGCAAATGGCTTCTCCAGCGATTGGCAAGAAACATTCAAGCTGCTCAAATTACAAGGCTCGGAATTCTTGGACCTGGGACGTGGTCCGAATGGTCGCGGTAACCTCAGCATGATGCACCAGACCATCTATCCTCAACTTGCAAAGGTTTGCTCTGGCAGTAAGACTGGATGGGATCAAGCAAGAGAACGGGAGGAAGGGAAGAGATTACGAAAGCTGGTGTCTCGACTAGTAGAACACGGCGGAGAAGGACCTCCTAGCGCAGGTCTGGGACATCGTCGCCGCGAATCTGGCATCCCAAGCGCTTCCACCGATGGGAATCTTGAAAATTCACCCCATCTGCCGCGGGCTGAGTTCGGTAGTACTCCAGGTACAGCCGGCCCAGAAGGCAGCCCCGGAAAGCAAATGCCACCACAGTTTCCTCCAGGTATTGGCCCTCGTAATTCTCAGAGCCGAAGCAGTACGATGCCAGTCTTCAGTAAGCACAGCAGCGCCTCTAGCACCCCAAGCGAAAGCAAGCCACCGGACAACGGACAGGGCAATAACCGTGCAGATTTCACTCGGGGTGTATTGACTGGAATAAACAATCGTGGCCGTCATAGTCCGAATCTCTCCGGCGACATGTCTTCAGGGTTATTACCCAAGGGCATTGAAGCGTCTCCAAACGCCAGTCCAGGTCTGGGCAACGCTGTTCCTGCATCAGTGCCTACTTTCTCTCAAAATTACCGCCCTGAGCACTCGAAGAGCAACAGCACAGATTCTATGAACAAAGCTGCCGGTCACCCTCGATCCAGTCCCAATACTCAAACCCCCCAGGACTTGACAAGGAATGTCCTGCCATCTGATGCACCGTCATCCGGTCGATTCTATGCTGATCGACGTGATGCGCAAGAGATGATACGACCATCTCCCCTTGATGCTCATCGCACCTGGAGCACTGAACATGCCCCAGGCCCTGGAGGCAAAGATCAGAGCAAGGGCTTCCTTAGTAAATTTATCAGGAAGAAGCACGAGAATGCACCACCTATCAGTGATGATCATGGCCTTGAATCACCTACTAGCCCAGGATTGCGGCAGATTTTCTCTCGACCTGGAGCTAACGGCAGCGATTCTTCACTAATGCCGAGGCCATCATCGGCAACGACACTTCCAGAGGACGATAAAGCCCTTTACCCCCCACGACGAGCACCAGTAGTTTCCAGAAGGTACATTTTTGTCACGCCTGACCATTGGAACTACCGCCTTGTGGATATTACCGACGTCGAAAGTGCCATCGCGATGCGTAGCCTTATTTGTATTGAGTTAGGGATTGCCGATGCTGAATATGCACAAATATATGTGACGGAACCTGGCCAAACCGAACATGAGAACGCTTTGTCAGACAGCCATCTTGTTGCCGTACGAGGCCGCACAGATAATTCAGGTAGCTTGAAGCTCTACGTTCAGAGTTCGTCGATGTCTGCTGGGTCAGGATCTGCCGGGCACTCTACTGGACTCGGCGTATCATTCGCACAGAGGGGCCAAGGCTCCGCTGCTATGGTCAAATCAAACTCGTCAGGTGGAATCAATAGAGACCAGAACTCAATGGATCATGAGCTACAGAAACGTGCCGACGAATACCACAGACAAACTGAAGCAAAATCAAAAGCTTATTGGGAGTCTCGGAGGGCACAAAAAGAACAAGGCACTAGCACTTATAATGGCACTGCTATTAGAGGCAATACAATCATCGACTTTGACAGCCCGAGGATGTCTCCCTTTGAGGATAAAAAGGTTGACAGTCTCGTTCCTGTAAGACGCCCTCCAACAGCACCAGCCGAGTCAAGCACTTTGACCAAAGTCAATTCCCTCCGAGCAAGAGGATCTGGTACGAGATCGTCATTGGATGCGCTGAAGCGCATCTCTGATCCCATTGCCGAGGAAGATGTGGCCCGTGGAAAGAAGAGGTCCGCAAACAATACTCCTTATGCAGCTGGAGGCATCGGTGCTGCTCTTGCCAATGTCGGAAAGATGGCCGGTGCCCCTGGTGCTGTTGGGAGCCAGGGCAGACCACAGCATGACAGAAGTCACGGCATGCGAACAGAGGATTATGATTCAAGAGGCAATGATCCAGGCTTTAATGTTCCCTCGTACGCGAATCGTTCTCGTAATGCCGGAAACTCTGTACGGTTCAATACCTCACCGCACATCAGTCCGACGAGCGATACATCCCCTCGTCCGGGTCTCGTTTCAAGGAAATCATTTGGACCTAATTTCGATGTTGAGGATAATAATGTCACCTTCGCTCCTTCACCCCATCCACCAAAAGATGACGACTCTGACGATGATTCTGACGACGGACTTTTCGCCATTCCCATATCCAACAAGTCACTCTCAAAGACCGATGCTCAAAATGTTAGCGGTAAAGACCAGAGACCAGCCTTGACCGTGGACACAGATCAGAATGCAGGCAAGAGTGTGCGATTTAAATCACCAGGATCCTCCAGCGGTGTCTCGTTGGGCCAGAACAATGGTGAAGAGAGTGCAACTGCCAGTGGGGATGGATACGACCGTAGCATGTCCGATGGAAGTTTCAGCGGATCAGCGCAGTCACCGGACGATCGAATGAACCGACGAGACTCTTTCATCAGTGATATCTGGGCCAATCGACCTGCAGTGGAGAATGTTGTGCATCATCTCGACGAGTTCTTCCCAGGTGTTGATCTTGACAAGCCATACTTGGAAGAGAAGGGAGATACCAATGGCTCCCCCATGAAATCAGCAGATCAAGACCCACTTGAGAGCCTTCAGCAGAGACCTAGGCAGGTAACATTTGGCACCGCAGGTTTGGATCTAGAGTTCACGAAAAAGAACGACTCTGATACCCTTGGTTCTGACGAATCGACCTTGAAAGCCAACAACCGTAATAAGATCGCAAGCGTAGCTCAAAGACAAGTGAGCAAGGCGTCTGGAGGTATCACTCGTATGAAATCCATCCGAGAGGTTGCACAGAAACGAAATGATGTGAGAAGAGCTCCATCAATTGCACAAAGAGTCGAACAAGCGAACTCGAGCAATATACCGCAGCGCCGTAAGAGCACGAAAATGTTTGGCGCCAATATCGTCCAAATCAAACCAAAATCCGGTAACAGGCTGTCAACGCTTGACCCAATCCCACAGGAAGAAGTTCCATCCGACGACACGCCTAAGAGGCAAGCAACGTTCAAAATTATCCGAGGTCAGCTCATCGGCAAGGGTACGTATGGCCGTGTCTACCTCGGCATGAACGCGACTACAGGTGAATTTTTGGCCGTCAAACAAGTTGAGGTCAATCAGAAGGTTGCAGCTCATGATAAGGATCGAATCAAAGAAATGGTTGCGGCTCTAGATATTGAGATCGATACCATGAAAGATCTAGAACACCCAAATATCGTGCAATACCTTGGTTGTGAACGAAAAGAGTTCTCCATCAGCATCTACCTCGAATATATTCCTGGTGGGTCGATCGGCAGTTGTTTGCGCAAGCATGGAAAATTTGAAGAATCAGTCGTCCGTTCATTAGCAAGGCAGACCTTGGAGGGACTGGCTTACCTACATCAGGAAGGCATCCTCCACCGCGATTTGAAGGCTGATAACATTCTGCTCGATCTTGATGGTAGCTGCAAGATTTCAGATTTTGGCATATCGAAAAAATCAGACAACATCTACGGCAATGATGTGACCAATAGCATGCAAGGTTCTGTGTTCTGGATGGCGCCAGAAGTTGTACGGTCGCAGGGCCAAGGTTACAGTGCCAAAGTTGATATCTGGTCACTAGGCTGCGTGGTCCTCGAAATGTTTGCAGGGAAACGTCCCTGGAGTCGTGAAGAGGCAATTGGGGCTATCTTCAAGTTGGGGAGTCTCGGCCAGGCTCCTCCTATTCCTGAAGATGTTCAATCGACAGCAACTATGGATGGACTTAACTTTATGTACGACTGCTTTCAAGTGTAAGTTATCCTGAGCAACTTTCTTTCGATATTCGATTGCTAACAGATGCCATAGCAATCCTACTGACCGGCCGACCGCAGATACTCTGCTTCGACATTCAACTTTTTGTGTCCCAAATCCCTATTTCAATTTCTACGACACAACCTTGGCCGCAAAACTGCGTAATGTGGAAAACACTGCTCTTGGTGGCTGAGTGATGACCCACGATTATAGTAATAAAGAAACATACTTCAGCCATCTAGCTATAATGAGACTCACAACCGACAATGGATACATTATCCAGGTTGAACACATAAAAGTTCGCTTACAGCCAAGCCTATCACTCATTTGGCTCGGCATTTTCCTTTTAGAGAGATGTCTTTCAAGGAACAAAGACACTACGAGAGAGTACTCAGTACCACCTTTGAATTTCGTTTTTGTTATTCTTGAAGTGGAAAATGAGAAGCACGAAATCGCCGAGAACAATTTATGACGAGTTTTGGACCTTTTTATATTCCATGATATACTAGTGGGGAAAATCAGGAGGGATTTTTGTACGAAAAGGAAGAAGTTACAGCGAAAGAGGAATGGAATGGAATGGACATGTGAACGAACGGATTGGAACTCGCAGCAGCGATAGCCATCTCAATGCCCAGAGATAAAGCAAGAAAACCGGACGGCTTCTGGAATGCACTGCGCTCATCACACAAGATTTTTCTTGCTCAGTTTCAATCATCTCTCTCACATTCCAATCTCCGCTCAACGCACCCAGCAACGTGTCTGTTGACTCTTCCCCTTCCATCCTACACACAAGGTACACACAGACGCCTGGCCCAGTTTTCATTTCCTTTGTCCCTCCCGCTGCCCTTATTTTCCTCGCAAACGTTACCGCCGCATGCGGTCACAGCAGCCTTGTAATCCTCCTCCCGCTTGCAGCGGCTCCCCTTATTGATTGCTGTGTGCTTGCTTACCTTCTTGGTTGCCCGGTTGCTTGTGATATCGCCGACTGGCCAAATCAAGCCACCATCCTATTCTTTTGCAAACAAAGCTGATCTGCCCCATCCAAAGCTGAGACTTGGTTTCGCTTCGCGTCTGGTCACTTCTTCATTGACTGATTGTCAAATCCTGACTTCTGCAGAGAAACTTATTTCTCAACCCGTCTTTACCTCTTTCACTCGCCTTCTTTACCTTGATCTTTATTCTCATCACCTCCGTTTCTACCCTCTGGCTTTCTACGATCTCTATCATATAATCAAATACAGGTCCCCTTAAGACCTCCATTCTGCTTAACTGACGCCAACCCGATTCACATTGCGAAAGCAGAGGCTCCTTCTAACCCGATGGCGGTAAGTCCGTCCTATTTTCCGCGCCTCATATCTGCCTCCGATGCAAACAAATAATTCAAATCCCTTGCTTTATTCTTTTGCCTCCTCTAACAACGAAACGCTCCTAACACAATACTCCAAAATCAACAGATCATCGAAGTCCATGGACGGCCATATCCGCCTGAAAACTATGTACCCACAGGGGAGGACAGCAGCTCCGGCAGTTCAACTTTGCCCAGCCAAGTGAGCAGTACACACCCGTCGGAAACTCTCTTTCCATCGCTGTCGTCGTCCAACAGTGGGAGCAAGTCTGGAAATGGTAGGCTCCTTCACTTTTCTTCCTTCCGGGTGTTTTCGAAATAATGCTTATCTCCCATCCTGTTGGGCTGGGTTGATATGAACTCCCCTGCGTGTGAACCATCTCCGCCAAAAGAAGAGCATCCTTGCCTATAGTTCTCGTCCATGACCCTATGTGGCCTTTAGGATCGACCATAAACCAATCTTAATCAGCTACCTAACTAACACTCTTTCCCTCGAATAGACAAGGTCATCAGTAGCTCAACTTCCTCGTCTGACAGACGCTCCACTCCTACGCCAGGACAGCCACGCAGACGGTGGGCAGCCAGCCAGAAAAAGCGCAAGTCGCCGCCGACTGCTGCTGCCCCAGGCGCCAACGACGCCAACGACAATAGCCACCAACCCATACCCCTAAACGTAACTGAGCGCTGCCCACGCGAGCGCAGGGCTCCAGACCGGTACAGTCCCGGCTTCCTCCCGCACCAGGAACGACTACTCCAGCGGGGGGCCGATAGGGCAGCTACGAAGGCGGGTAGTGCGACGAAACCGGCTAAGCCGTTTTCCTCTGCAGGTGTCAAGAAGGCGTCTACCAAGAAAGCGGAGGCGGATAAGAAGAAGGAGACGGCTAAGAAAGCCGCCAAGGCTGTTGTTGCTGCGAAAGAAAAGGAGAAGGAGAAAGAAAAGAAGGCACCGGTGAAGAAAGCGGCTCCTGCAAAGAAAGCTCCAGCGAAGAAGACTCCAGCAAGGAAGGCAGCTCCTCCGAAGAAGGCCGCTGCAAAGAAGACTCCCGCGAAGAAAGCTGCTCCTGCAAAAAAGGCTCCCGCTAAAAAGGAGGCCCCAAAGAAGGCGGCTCCTGCGAAGAAATCCGCTGCTCCCAAGACCCCGAAAAGAGCGGAGCCTCCAAAGCCGGCTCACAAGCGGGCTACGCGTTCCCAGACAAAACATGCATAATGCGTTGGGGCTGGTTAGTGGTATTCTCCATCGGTAGAGGAAAGTGGGTTACATTGAGATAGAGAGAAGGTCGTCTAATTGTGGTATTTGGTATCAGAGAGGAATCAAGGGGATGATAAGATGCACTTGCATGAGTTTCATTTGGGTTGGTTGTCCCGCGAGGCGGAGAGAGACAAGGCTGAGAATTGAAAAGGGGCGGCGGGGCGCTGGTGGTGGAAGTTCGAACTCCTTTCCGACCAAATGGTGACGCGAATCCCCACACACTCGACCACGAGATGGTTTGCAAGGAAGGAGGATATGGAGTGGAATTTTCTGGGAGTTAGGATCTGGCTATTTACTTCTTTGCTTACTTCCAATGCTATTATTACTATAATTGCCTTCAACTCTAATATCACGATCTATGCTTAATCGGCAGCAACAATTTAGTCCATGGATTTTGAACTTGAGAATGAAAACTCGCGGCCCAACAATCAACCGTCCCGGAATATGATTTATTTCAAATTTTCAATAGATCTCATCAAGCAATTAAACGGACAATTAGATATTTGTATCACTCCCAGGTTTGAAGGGGTGAAGTTTCCATCAAATGTGTGTGCCTCCATCTTGAAATGGAACAGGCTTCTAAGGCTTAGGACCAAGAATTCAAGTTAGACCAAGAGCTACCAAAGAGAAACGACCATCCATCTAGACACGCATCTAGATTTATGGCTCTTCTCTCAATGCCACTGGTTCCAAATCAACCCAACTCAACAACAAATACTCTCAAATACTCTCCCACACAACGTCGACTTTCCAGCCTCCCTCAGCCTCGTCACTACCGCGATCAGATGCATCAACATCCGCATCCGCAATCGGCACCAACTTGAATCGAAAACTGCACTTCTCAAGCCCCTCACCCGAGCCATCATCTCTTACCACCTCTCTAACACCCCCTTCCCAATCTTTGACCACCGCGTCCCAAGCAGCTTTAACCTGCTCATCGCGCTTAGTGATCCAGTCTTTCACGATCTGCTTGGCCTGGAAGATCTCACCACGGAGGGCGTCATTACCTTTACCGTGGTTACCGGATTTCATTTCAGCGGCCGCGAGATCCGCGCATGCGAGACCAATACGGCGTCTCCCGGTGCGGATTTTCGCGTCGAAAGCTTCGTGCGTCATACCCTGTGACTGGTGGGCGAGTGCGAGCGTGCAGTCTAGGCATCGGCGTGGCGAGGTGAAGAACTGGTTGATTACGATGGCATCGCTGCGATCAGTGGATGAGATGTGTTCTTGAGAACCGCGCGGTGACGAGGCTTGGCTAGATGAGACTTGTGTCAGTAGCACCGGTGGGATGTTCGCTGGTCGCGGTGTCGGCGGTGTGGTGTGTGGGCAAGCTGGGAAATGGAGCGTCGTGCCAAATGGGATGAAGCCTGGTTGGGTGCCGGATGCGGATGGTGCTTTAACTCCTGTGTGAAGATGAGAACTTGAATTGGAGCGGGATTGTCGGTCTCCTTGGGATAATGATGATGAGCTTCTCTCTGGTTTGGAATCCTTGGCTAGTGCACTGAGAGCGTTGCGTTCTGGCTTTCGAGTCGAAGGCTTTCGGACGAGTTTCTGCATCTTATGATGACGGAACTAGGTTCGTTGGAGGCTAGTACCCCTGTTCTTAATGGCAAGGCTGAGTGGCTAGTCTCACAAGAATGTTTCTCCTTTGCTTCTTCACGGAATATCAAGTTTCCAGGGAGTGCTCAGAAAGGAGGACTAGCGAAAGCCGGTCGATTATCGAGTCCACAGATTGACTCACTCCTGATCTTGCTGTCACCAAAGATATGAAAGCCGCGGCAGGCAAATTATTCTGTCACAAGTACGTACTCAGCTTGTTGTTGCCCCCGCCACTTCCAGTTTGGATTCTGTAACGCAAGTTCTAGAACTCTTCTAGAAGGAATTCTTCGAGAAGTCTTTTGAAAGAAGCGCACTGAGGGTGACGTAGGGTTGGACGAAAGCAGCGAGAGACTCGACCATTTAAGGGTGCGTGTGCTGTGTCGGCTTCTTTGTTTTGCTGCCTTGTCTCGAAAGAACGGACAATAAAAGAAAGGAAGACAGTACATCCCAAAGAACACCGCCGCACACTGATTGGGTGGTTCGTTATATGGAAAACTGTCGTTTGCTAAATGTCCAAGTGGATGTTCGAGTGATTCACCATAGGGATGCTCCTCGGCCCAATCTTCTTTGAGTGAGCCTTCCCGAAGCTGTCAAAGCTCAAACGACACATCTCATGTGCGAAGACTAAGGCAATCCTAGATAAGGGTGTCTTTGTTTGAACTCACTCGAACTTGACCCTTTTTTGTCAGTTTGGCCACCCGATTGAAGAGAAAGGCATTTATCATCGCCCGGTTGCGGTGGAGGTCATCCGTCAGTGCAACTGCTCTGAGCTCCCACACATTGAGAGACGGCGAATAGAAATTCCACTATGACGACCATGTTTCTGCTTGCCATAAATCTGCCCATAGCGATCATCTGTGTCGTACCTCCCCACTCTCCGTCCCTCATCTTTCTTTGTTCCAACCAATGGTGAAACTCGGAGGAGTCTCGAGGTTTGAAACCCTTTAAGATATTCCCCGCTAGAAGTAAGGGAGTCCTTGCCACGCATAGAACGATTTTTGTGTGAAGGCTAATTTTCATTGAGTCTTTAATCTTCAAGAAGCAGAAGTTCTGCTCAACCTGCGGATCCCTGGTATAGAAATAGTGAGATCTCGCTTGCAGGTACGTTTTTAAATCACCTCGCATTGAATCAGGGTATAATCGCTTTTCCTCTAGTTTCCATTGAGTTGGTTGTTTCTCGCGTCGTGCAGCTTAATCAGCTCTCTAGCTCGTCAAAGTCTGATGTAATAGAGACATCGACTTCAGCACATACCTGAACACCCTCCTCTCATACTCACATGTTAGGTGTTGTAGAAAGCGTCAAGGGTTAGCACATCATGCCCTTAAAATCCCAGTTTGCCCCCAATGAATCCCAAAGCGGCTTGCTTCTTTTGCTTCGCAATATACTTATTCACTCCATCACTCCACGACTCACTCGCGTCAGCTGCGCGGTCCATTGTATCACCAGCTAGCCCAAGATTCTCTGTTCGTTCTTGGATCTGGCGTTGCATATACTCCCAGTAACCTTCTTGGCTTGGGTCTTTTGCCGGAGCTTTACCGGTCCGCGCGGCCTCACGTTGCCGTTGGAATTCCGCATCTTGTGCGGCACGGGCCTCTGCGACCATACGCTTCGAAGGCGGTCGGCCAGGTCCTCCGATCAGTAGATCCATATCTGCAGGTGTGATGTACTGTGTGCCCGCGATCCACTGAAGATTGCTAATTGTAGGTCGAGGCGGAACGAGCTTGGATGGGTCATACAGATGATCTATGCTTGGAGGGAGGGCGAGGCCTGCGCCGAAAACGTTTATAATAGCGATCTCGCTTGGTCCAGCCCATCCAAGAATGTCGCCTGTTGGGGTGACGATGGCTTCGTTGAACCGTTTCGTGTCCAGGATATGGTTGACCCTCGTATTACCAATCTCTTTCAGAGCAGGAATCGAGAAAGCACGAGCATTGCCATCACCAAATAGCCCGACGATTGCATACCCTCGATCTTCGTAACGAGCTACTGTTGCAGAGTCACAAAAGTAATTATCAAAGGTTTTTGAAGCACCTTTGGCGTGAGCAGGGCGGAAGATGTGGGCTGAGGAGACGGTGATGGCAACGAGAACTCCATCAACCTTGCGACCAGATTGGAGACCTCCCATAGTATGGCCGGTGGCTGCTGCCGGCGAACCAGCTGAAGCGTCGATTGGGGATAATGAGATGACTTTGTCTTCTGAAATCTGGGTCACCCCTGCAAATTGTGCTGAGTATCTGCCTGTTTGAGAAGGCAGAATTTTGAATGTCACTATACGGCCTCGAGATGTACCGACAAACAATGCAATAGAAGAATAGTCTATATAAATTGTTAGTTATAAGTCTCAACGAGGACCAGCAGAGCATATACCGTCGCCTTCGAGTGTCATTATACCAAACTCAATCACAGTAGGGTATTCCTGGGATGGTGCTTGAGGATTATTTCGCCTGATACTGTGTCTTTTGCTTTTCCCGCCTGATAAGTCGCTCAGTAGAGCGGAGTGAATAATCGCTGGTCCTCGAAGGTCGATCAACGTAAGCCCACCGCTCGCATATCCTGCAGCCACGAAACCGACATCTGAATGCCGTAGAGCTGTAATGGGGCCTTGCTGGTCATTTGTCATAGTCAAAGGCAGTAGACCTTCTTTTAAGCCAGGATCAGCTCGAGCGGTGATGTCTGTCATACTACCTGGTGGTTCAGGTGGACCAGGTGGGATTGGGGGTTGGCCAGCACGTTCATTTCGGTTGAGGCGGAATACCACGACCTCACCTGATTTCAGACCAACCGAAAGCTCCCCAGTTGCGCCAGACATGCTCATCTGTGCCACATCAATTTGATCCCATCGACCTACCGCTTTTCCGAGGTCGACTTGAATTACACTGCTGTTTTCGATCGAGTCGCCATGTCCAGCATCCCAAATTCGAATTGTGCCATCTGCATGAGCAGCCTGAACGATGTTTCGATTCTCATGTCGCTTGAGAGGGTATTTTCCTTCAGCACCACCAACTAAGATGCTAGGTCCATGTTGACGAACCTCTCGCATGCCAAGCCATCGGGTCCGATCAACAAATGCCAGAGCTGTCTTGGTGACAAATGGATGGACAAAGGATAGAGATACGTGAAGCTGGTTGCTAGCACTGATTGGATGCCCAGAAGGGAAGCTAATGGTCACCAGCTCCCCAGAAGCCAATGACGTCAGAACGGCGATGGGATCGTGAGAGCCCGCGAAGTGGGGAGAGGCACGTGGAATAACTAGGAAGGTATTGACTGAGGCATTAGGTGGAGTAGGAAGAATCTGAATTCGCTTAGGATTTCGAAAGTGGCCTGAGAGGTAGTCCCAGGAAGATGTCTGATAATTGGGAGTCAAACCCAGCTCAATAAAGGTCAGACCTCTTGTTGGGTTTGTTGTGGGAGAGCCCCCGGCCAGAAGGATACCAGTATCATCTGGGTTCTGTTTGGAACACCAATTGATTTGGAAGTAAGGCTCTTTGACTGAGGCTGGACCGGATTTTGGTGTTTTGCCAGGGATGTTGATGTCTGTCTCCTCGATGGTTCGTGCATGAATCACTCGACCATCTCGAGGATCCCAGAATACTAGGCTCGAGTCATCATGAGCAGTCAGGATAAACGTACCGGTGGGATGCCAGATGGCATGGGTCAGGCGTGGGTATTTGACGGTGTCAATGGCTCTGGGGTCCGCATCTCCGCCAGGAGCGCCTCTGGGAACCTCATATTGGAAGAATTTTATGGCTTTATTCTGCTTGAAGGAGTAGATGACGGCTCCTTCGGAATAGCCGATGAGTAATGTACCAATATCTTTGGGGTGGAATTGCAATGACACTATGGGTAGAATCCTTGCTCTTGGGTTTCGTTCCTTCCATAGATTCGGAATTTTGAAGGGTGCCATGGATTCCCGATCCAGGTCGTAGGCAACGATATCTCCTATCACAAATTATCAGCCATAAGGAATGTCATTCCAATATTAAGTCTTGACACCCACCATTTGCCAGTCCGGACAAACAGTAGTCCAGACTGGGATCTGACACAAGGGCCACTACATGGCCAGGAGGGGCATAGCTGGCAATCAAGTGGTTTTTCTCCAGACTGAAAACACTGACATCATTTTTACTGTCCATAACAATAAGTTTGTCGGCGCAGAATTGGAGTGCTTTGATTGAGGCAGGTCTTTTAGGGTTCATGGTAACGCAGACTCGCTTCTGGCCAAAAATATAGACCTTGCCTGGGCCGAAACGGGATTCATTTGTACCGACAGCGAGGAGAGACTGAATGGGATCGTAGGCCGTGACGGAGACTTGGGAGTTGATTCCATAGCGGGCAAACTACAGCCTTGCTTAATGACGCGGTTAGGGGCAGCAACAGGAGCAGACCTACATCATCCAACATGAAGATTCCGGGGGTCACACCGAAAGAGAGGTCATTTTGGATGCCAGCCTGCTTACCGCGCAGGAAATGATGCGCCATGCTTGCTAAAGATGAAATGCAGCAGTGTTGGAACGGTTGGAAAAGGCGCAGAAATGGGGGTTTTCACCCGCAGGCAGAGTCTTGCATTGAGCAATTGAAACAGTTGAACCGCAGTGTGATGTGTCAAGGCTGCGGATGAGACAGGTGCGGGCACAGTTGGCCGTTGGCGCTTGAAGTTGGGGTCGCTTGTTGCGGTATCAAGGGAAACGCGTCATTGGCTTGGCAACACAATGGGAACTCGGGAGGGCTTGAATCGGAGCCTCGTCGAACTGGACACGTGAGTGTGTACATATATATCGTAAGCCAATATTACAGTAGTACCCAGAAGTAACCTCTCAGAAACCCTAAAAATGCAGTAAGGATCGATCTTCCAAGACAACCTCTCAATCTCATGGATTTCCGGCATTCCCAGTGCCCCTAATCAGTTCTAGATATCTTCCCGCCTTCCTCGATGGAAAGGGGTAAGAATTCGTGCACCGTGATACCCCTCCTCCCAAACGATAACACCCACTCAGGCAATCAATCCGAGCCGAATTCTAACAAAGACAGCAATGCGCGAGGTCGAGCTGATTTCGAACGACCATACCAGCCTCTACGTGTCCATTGTCAGCGACCCATTAAACTCAAGTAGCGCGGACTCTTATGTCCTCATTCACCTATTCAATGGACTTCAATAACCGCCTATTCCCACCAAGAGAGAGCTCGCCGTCCTCGCCGGCCTGACCAACGCCTTCGTCGCAATGGTAGACAGCATGTTGGTCAGCTATACAAGCGCACAGCTGATGATCGCAGAAGACAAGTACAGGACGCGTGTATCTACACCGTTGCGGTTGTCAACGCGCTCGTGTTCTTCTGTGTCCTCAGCGATGCCGCGCGGACCCGTGGGTGGAAGGTCATTCTGAGCTTCACCTATCAGGATCCGAAGAGTTTGGTCCTCATAGCGTCGAGGGGAGGCACGGATGTTACAGACGATGCTGTGCTGGTCTGGGGAAAGGCTCTAAGTGGAGTGCTGATATTGGAGAGATAAAAGTTCTCCTCACAGATGGCCCTGACGCACGCCTTACGTTTGGGCTGGCCCCGGGATACAGGGTTGTGGGAATGAAGAGTGTAACTACAGGTAGCAGGTAACATAAATAGAAGTGTAGCAGGCTAGATCATGGCACGGTATGAGATTAGATTTATTCGTACAAGACCGCCCATAATTAGGGGATAGAATAAAGAGTACAGACTAGTTAATTTCTGATTCTCTACTCTTAGGGTTGGTGCTCTTTCGAGGATGATTCAATCGTGTCCGCGATATCGTATCCCCACAGCAACCTGGGATCAATACCATCATCGGCCAAATTGAGAGAATCGTGCTGTTGGAAAGGGCTTTCGTCCAGAAAAGCTTGCTGCTGCCAGAGGTCCAAAAACCCCGAATGGAGCACATCCTCAAAGACGGTGTAGAGCCTGTCGCCTTCTGGACCACCATTGAAGCCCGTGCCCTGACCCTGGCTCGTCATAGAGGTGATATTCCGACCTGGTGCAATCCCTGGTAATAAAGGTGCAGAATGCTTCAGTGGCAGTGCGTAAATGGCATTCCATCTCGCAGCCAGCTGTCGCAACGACAATATCGCATGGGAAGCACGGTCGGAGCTATTCTTAGATAATCGTTCTAGCGCATCGAAACAGATCTTCAGCCTTGCGATCGACCTTCGGCGCAGAGCTGGATCCTTGGATGTCGAGTTGAGCAGATGGACCGTCCCTGCGCTCAGAACGTGGTGCGTAAGGAAGAAGGGTGCACTTTTCAAGTCTGAGCATCGCATGTAAATACCAACAAGGCGTGTTATGGTCGTCGCAGATGCATTCACGGTATGCATTGCCGATCGCGCCACGACAGTTGATCGGAATTCAGAGTGTAAGTATGGTCGATGAATCAGGAGTTGAGACATAGCGTACGACATATGCATCGTAATGATGATCGGGTTGGTGGTGGTCCTAGTTAATTTCACGCTATCATGCATGACTTTTCGAAATTCTAGTAAAGCTGCTTGCGCATCACCCAGTAACTTCACTCGGTGCGACATAGGAAGGGCACTGAATTCAAAAACATAACTGGTCATTGGTTAGTGTCAAGAGCACGGAGATGTGACCAAAGTCAGGGAAAGAAGGCAGTAACGACTCACATTTGATCCATGAACCGATCATGGATGTGCCACAGGCGACACTGATGTTCAAAGATTACCCCTTCGAGGTCACGACAGCCGCTGCCGGAGCTCGTTAGGAAAGGAACATTGACACGCCGCCAGGGAGTGGTGCAGTATCTTCCTAGAAGCGTGGTAGCAATCCTGTCAACCAAGAAGTAGGACCAGAATGCTCTTAACCGCGCAGAGCCGTAAGAACTTGTTGTGGAGTATTATCCGCCAGTGATTCAAGACTGCTTGCATGGAGCGCGAGATGGGACGAGATCGCCCCAGCCATGCAATTATACATCCATCCCATGTTGTAATTATCTAGAGTGAGCTCGTTAACTGCTAGGATGGAAAGCGCTGTAACCAGAATCTCACTTGGAGACGCTCGAGAACAATGGAGGGCCAATTCGCTGGCAGCTACGATGTTTTTTTCGATTGTATTCTCTGCAAAGCCATCCGTAGACTGCAGTGCTCCCGACACAAGAATGGCATGACGAATAAGCTTCTGGGTTCGTTGGGATTCGACGGAAGCCAGGAGTGTTTCGATGTCATCATTCGGAAAGAATTGGAAATAGGGATTCACTTTCTCGAAGAAAAGCCCCGAATAGTATTCCCACTCCAATTGACTATAAGTCTGATTGGGCGAGGTGACGCGCAGAGGCGTAAGAGTAGCAATCGGCCGTCCTCTCGATGTGGGCATTCCAGGGATATTGAGGCTGTTCGAAGGGCCGGTAAACCGAGCCTCTCCATCCTCGTTGATATCCAATTTCCAGACAACGGCAGCAAGCTCGTCCAGAGCAGTGTCTGTTTTCTCTAATATGGTCGGAGCATCGGTTTCCACGTCTTTTGATGACACCGATATCTCTGCATCATCCGAAGGTAGTAGCACCGGAGATGCAAAACTCTCTGAGCCACCCTCGAAGTACTCGTCCTCGGAAAAGGTTGAGTGCTGATGGGATCCCCAGGATCCCAATGCAGAAACATCATTCAAGTCGTCTTTGCATTGCGATTCCAACAAGAGGATTCTATCCTCTAGGGACTTGACGTAATCCTCGTCCCAATATTTCCGCCTGAAAAGATGTCAGCAGTTAATAAAGCCTGAATTAATCATGGGTTTGGCATTGTACTTCCGCGTCGCTACCACGTCTACATAGACGCATTGACGACTGTGTCTTATGCACAAGGCACATTTAGGTCTGCCGCCATCGCACTATTATTATTTATCATCAGTTAGGTTATCATTCTGGGTCATGAAAAGACGATCATACGCGGCGCTTTCCCTGGCGGCATGGATCGCAAGCAAGGGTTGTTCTTGTCCTGCCTTGCTGCGCATTGCTCATTGGATATAATTGAACCGGAGGATGTTACGATGTGGATAAGTTGAGAAGCTGAGGAACCTAACCAAGTAACTCGTGAGAGGTCATGGGGATGGGAGGGCGGGTCGCGGAGAGTTCAGCGGTGCATCTGGAGGAGATAAATAGTGGGGCTAGGCGGCTTCTCTTTGCAACTTACTCACCTTATTACTTTCCCAACCCTATCGTAATTAGGAGAAGCTTCCCAAGCCGGATGACTGACTGGCCATTATTGATTGGCATAGGTAGGTTCTTCTCTGCCTCGATCTGGTACGTACTACAAATATGATTCTTCAAATCTTCTTCGATGTTAATTCTCTGTGTACTAGTTTCTTAGTTCCCCTGCGCATCACCACACTCGCTACAACAGAAATCTGGGTTGAGCCAAATCCCCCACGGTAGATCATGTGAGCTGTGTAGCCGTGGCATGTTCCTTCGTTCAACATAGGGTTTGATGTCGAAACAGTCACACTACTTAGCCCAAGCCCTGGCCCTCTTCCCATAAATTTACATTGGAACGGTACCCAGGAGGGTCAAACCGAGGCTTAGTGATCCCCATGTGAAGAAAAACACTCTCGGCCCCTTGCAAAGCATAGTAGTCATTCAGCATGAAAGTCAGCCCAAATGCAAAAGATGACTTTACCAGCATTGCCAATCCGAAAACTTCTCCTGCCTGGTCTCCGAACACGTCATTGGAGTATGCGTCGAGAGTTGTACAACCTGTGCGGACCGCGAAGTTCAGGCTGGCAAGGAAGAAGCCGCAAACGATTGCAGAGTTTCCAGTCGCGATTGCCTCTCCGAGGCCGAAGACTCCGACGGCCAGAGGAACGACGCAGGTGATGAAGATAGTCCAAAGCCTGAACTCTGGCTCATACACGCCCCCGTTTCGATGACTGAGCCAAAGAGCGACGAAATCGCAAAAGTATCCCCCTAGCACTGTCCCCAGCAAGCTGCCGATCAAAGGTAGAATGCCGATCAGATTTCCGACTGCCGTTGGAGTCATGTTGTATGGGGGTGCGGCAAAGATTTGGGGTGCAACAGAACCTAGAATGATCACCCAGCTGAACATTACGGACCAGACGACGCAGGCCCAGATCGTAGCTGGATGTCCCAGGAGCCAGAGAGCATGGACCAACGAGAGGACAGCACCTTTGAAGCCCCCCTGTGACGCTGGGCAAGGATGTAGCGTGCTTATAAAGGATATTGGAGTCTTTTTAAACTCCCCGTCCTCCCTGGTCGGCGGTAGAGACGACTGAACAGTTACTGGCGCTTCTCCTAGGCCTTCCTTTGTTGTCTTACCGGGAGAGAAGCTGGGGACATCGGACTCTTCACCCCCAACAACTACCTCACCCTCGATACCATTGCGTTCGAAGGAGGTCTCTGGCATAGCAAGCACGACTGCTCCTACTAGAACTCCAAAGCTAATGGCCAGGACCCAAAACCCTCATCGCCATCCGCAAGCAACAATGATACGGCTGCTGATTATCGGTGCCATGTTGATCGAAATGATAACAGCAGCATTCCAAATACCGACTCGGAAACCTCGCTCGTGAACGAAGAAGACATCATTTATCGATGCAGTTCCTGAGAGACTCATGAAGGAACTCATACCAAGACCTTTTCAACAGACTTCAGTTCAAGATTTCCTTAGTAGGGAAAGCACAATAACTCATTACCTTGCACAGGACGTGCGCCTAACAGGCTACCGTACGACTTTGCGCCACCACCCCAGCAACTGGAAGCAACGAGCACAACGGATGCAAGTAGGTACACCGGTCTCTTTCCGAATACAGTAGCTAGGATTGGGTAGAGATAAGCGCTGAATCCAAGGCCCATGATAAGAGCGCCATTGAGAAGCGAGACCTTAGTCAGTGAAATGTCGAGGCTAGTCACTATGAGGCCGAATGCTGGCACGAGGACTGGCCCCAATACCCCACAGAGACATGCTCCAAAGATTATCACTAGGAAGAATAGTTCCTTGAGAGCCCTTGACCAGTTAAGAGGATCTCGTGGAGATTTTGACGGAAGCGGACTGAGATTTATCTTGCCATGTGCCTCCAATATTACCGTTGATGACACTGAAGCACTTGATTCCAAAAGTACAGTGCCGACTGGAAAGGAGACTTCCTTACTCTGGAGCACACCGAAAGCCATTGTTGCTGGAAATGGTTGGAATTGATAACCTTTGTCTGCGCGAAAATGGGTTTCAAAACAGTAGAGCCCTCACAAATGGTGGTAGCCATGTTAAATACATTCCCAGGGCCCATTCCTATCACTGCCGACATTTAATGCAGTAATATAACCGTCTGCCACAGATAACTATCGCGAAGCAATGGTTGGCAAGGATTCTGAGTTTCTTGGAGGTTATTGCGGATCGCGAAGTCCCGCATGATATCCGCAGCCTTGTCGTGCGGAGTCCATATCTTCCGCAATGACCCAGTCCACGACCAGTCCGATAGCCGACCCTTGGTAAGTACTTAGTGAGGTCGCAAGACTAGGCCATTATAACTGTAGGCTGCCCCAAATCAGAGTTTATGGACAAATCTGCTTGTCTTCCCTTCCAATAACACAACGATGAATTTGAAAGCGACACTGGTGGTGGACTCGTCTCGGGTCAGGGTCGCTGTCACCCAATGCGAGCCTAGGTGGCTCGACCTGGAGGCTGGTGTACAGAAGACGCATGACTTGATTTGCGAAGCCAGCCAGAATGGTGCGCAGCTGGTCGCTTTCCCAGAAACATGGATACTCGGATACCCAGTATGGATCTGGTGAGTATTTCTCACCCGTAGAGACTGGTTCCTGCCCGTCTTGGACATGAAACATGCAAACGCTGACAATAAGGTCAAGGGATCGGCCAGCGGACCCTGTTTTCCATACCAAATACATCAAGAACTCGCTCATCGTCGATTCACCCGAGATGAGATCGATCCAAGCCACGGCTGCAGAACAAGGAATAGCTGTATCACTTGGATTTTCGGAAAGATAGAATAATACTCTCTTCATCTCGCAAGTCACCATCGATGCTGCTGGTCACATCGTCCTCCATCGTCGCAAGATGAAGCCAAAACACATGGAGAGAACAATCTTTGGTGATGGAGGTGCGAGTTCGTTGAAGGGCGTTGTGCCACTACCTTTTGGACGAGTAGGGGCACTTTCATGCTGGGAACATGTCCTTCCACTTCTCAAGTTCAACACCCACCATCAGGACGAGCAAATTCATATCGCTGCGTGGCCACCACTATTTGAACCCTTTGGTAAGGGCGAACTGTGGTCTATGACTAGTCCAGGTAAGTGGTTTCTTTCCTCCAAAAGGGGTAAAATTTGACATTGCCAGGCGCTCGAACAATAGCATCGGCCTACGCTATCGAAGGCGGTTGTTTCGTCCTTCATTGTACAGCCCTGATCTCCCAACAAGCCATCGAAATGTTCCAAACTTCAAATGCGGCACTTTTCAATACACCAGGAGGAGGCTCATCTGCGATATTTGCGCCAGATTGATGGAAATTGTCGGAGGATTTACCTGACAAGGAAGAGGCCATTCTATATGCCAATATTGACTTAGATGAGATATTGAAAGTCAAGGGTTTTCTGGATTCGTGTGGACACTACAGTAGCCCAGATTTATTGTGGCTGGGTGCCAATTCCCAACCCCGAGAACTGAGAAGGGAAGCATATTAATAATATTAATAAAGTATTAAGTTAGTGAATGGCATACTTGGGGATTCAACTGGACTACCAACAAGCTGTTTCTCGATCTTCCTGCACATGGATAGTACGGAATACGGCATGGGCAATTGACAATTGAGATTCGATGTTACATACTTGATAATTGTCGGGTCCTAAGAATCGACGGTGCACAGTAACAAATTTACCTTTCATGATCCTCTCCCATTATAGACACCGGGAACAATTTACCACTGTCACTCCAGCTTCAGAACCCCTCTCTTCATCAAGATCTGTGCTGCAGGCATCGAATCGCTCATAATCTCACATCTGCGCATCTCAAAGTCCCCATGAGCAGCACCATTTTTCTTCACATACTGGAAGCGAAATCCACCCGGAATTTTCACCTCCCACTCTCTTCCCTGACCGTCCTTGACCTTGGGGTCACCTTCGGCTTTTTGTCCAACGCAGTTTGCATACAGATAAGCCTGACCGAGCATCTCATAGCCGTCATCCGTCTCCCACGTGACTAAGAAGAAAGGTTCGTGGTATTCACTGGTAAATGGGGTGTACAGGGCTTTTGCTTCGGCCCAAGCTTCTTCCGCGCCCTTGACTTCGGTGCCATCAGGTTTTACCAAGGAGAAGTCAGGGGTGTTCCAATCAGAAGTTTTCTGGTCCCAGCCCGATCGTGCGTTGAATGCAATGGTGAATTCTTCCATCCATTTCATTGCCGGGTGCTTGCGACTTCCGTCATTCCATGGTCCAGTATGGATGAAAGCTGGCTGAGTTTGGAAGGTGGCCATAGTTGATGAGTTAGCTAGGTGATTATCCTAGGGTCTGATAAGCAATTATCTGAGAGTGAGCCTTGTTCAAAAAGTGTGCGAGGAGCAGGCTCGTGAACGAACCAGTGTGACTACACCAGAATATATAGCATGGAGAAGTTGCTCTCCTCTGAAATCGTGCATACGAGGTCGCTGCCAACTGTTGAGAGTCACAATCGTGAAGCTGAGCCAGTTGAAAACAATACTCGTGCAGCTGAGCCATGTCTTACGACCTACCTTATCCGTATAGATTCTAGCCAGTCAAAGTCGAACGTGTGCAGTCTGATGCGGCGTGAGAACGAGGCGACACGACGATGTTAAAAGTGTGTCCCGGTGGCAGCTTGGTCAACGAACGCCACAACGAGCAGCGGCACACCTTTTTAGGCAAGCGATCGCAAACTTTGAGGTAATGGAACGGTATATTAGGCGCAGGGTCATTCCCCGCATCCAGAGAGCTGAACGCCCCTGGCAACAGATACGGGTTCGGAGTCAGGAGGACAGGGCACTTTGGCCTGTTCAGCTAGGCTGAACACCTATTGTAGAAATCTCTGGAAGGGTCTTCATGTTCCCCCGCCAAAGGTATTTTTCATCTGCGGCTCGAGGGAATCGGTCGTTCCAGTACTCGCTATTGGCGAGGCCACTGGTTGAGAAATCTGTGAACCCGTTGAACTGATAATGAACCGGTGAAATTGACGCATAAGCAAGACGCTAAAGCTGCAGATTTTTAATGAGTCTGACTTTGAAAATCTCGACAACGGGGCAAGAGAGGGATCTGAGGCTGATAGACAGTCTAAGTCAGAAGAACAAGGTGCGAGATGTGAGGTTTATGAAAAGATGGAGATGAAGGCACCCCCGGAAAATCCTCTGTTCCGAGGCTGCCACCCTGCAGTCCCTCCATCCTCTGTCATCCCCAGGCTCGCTTCCCACCTGGGTGTCAACCCACAATAAAGCGTTGGGATAAACACAACTTCTACAACGCCAGTCTGTTCAACTCGCTTCCCACCTCGCTCTCAATGCATCAAGAGACGAGAAATTCGCTTACACTCACGTATCATTGGATATCTGATGTTTTTTTCGCTTCTCAATCGCTAAGACGTTACATTTGTGTCCTCAGTAAGCGAGAAAGAAGCGAAAGTAGCCAGGGACGACCCAGAGTGAGATGAACGGAACTCGTAACTGACCTGCCCAGACACAAAACATGAGCAAGTTGCGAGGCAAGCAAGCCGTCAATAGCGTACGATATTGCAAATGGGCGTCAGCTATGACACGCCAAAGCGCCATTAAAGGCGTTTCAAAGTTGACCTAAAATCTGGTCAAAGCCTCAAGACGGGTGATGTTGTCTGCAATCTCGTCTCATTAGGCGAGCTAAGTATACTGGTACACGAATGCTGTTATGACTGCTCGACGACGCACCCGGAATAGGCAGTAAGGAGGAGTGATTGAAGACCTCATTACAGCTTCCAAATCTAGCTTCCTCGCTTGTCCAAACAAGCCACAGTGGGGAGGAGCAAGCACTCCTTCGCTTGGATATCGAGCTAGAAGCCGTTGATTCGTAAGGAAGGAGTACGTGGCCAAAGGGCTGTCAGCAAGGAGTTGGGTGACAACCATGCCTAACCAGTATTGACAGGGAAGCAATCACAATGCTGTGCCTGTGACAACTCCTAAGCACAAAGACTCACACCAACGAAGAGCGCTAACACAATAACACGAGGGTAATGCGACTTGCAATATCCGAGAGCCCCTATCAACTCGTCCTACTTAGTGGTGTAGTTAGATAGACAGGCGTCTGCTCACTGGCACCTATCGGAGAATAACCTAATTAAGCGAACGCCCAAGCCCAGATCAAGTCGCTTAATTATCATGATTAGGAAATGATGCTCCGACACTATCCCGCACATTGGTTTCCGTGCAATCCAAATGACACGTGGATGCCCTCATCTGTCCCTTCTTTGAATGTCTCCTAATTATGTACCAGGAATGCAAATTCGCAGCAACAGCAACCGGTGAGCAGATAGTCCTCTCCCAGAAGCGAAGGACCCGAAGTTAAAGAGAAATCGATCGTGGGAGTGCCCGCCACTGCAGGGCCGATCACCAGCACAGACTTTGGGTAAGCGAAGATGTGGCTTGGGCAAGCGAGGAGGGCCGATGGGTGGCTTGAAGCCTCGTCCAGACGTCCAGACGTCCATGCCATCCCACCAATAACAGTGGAATCATACAATCCAACTCGCACACACACCTCTTTGATTCATCTTTTTTCTAGTGTGACCGACACATGTGGGCTCACCGCTGCCACGAGGATGGCTTGATTCCCAATCTTCCACTCAAAGCCTAGGCCTCGTATCCGGGTCGATCACAAGCGTGTACGAAGAATGCCGAGTACTCAATGCGTACTGAGCTGTGACCGTCCACATTCCAGCGCGAAGCTGGACAGATCGTCACAACATTTGGATTTTGGCTGCACATCAAGCCCCAAGTTCTCAGTCAAGATTCAGAAAACAAGTCTGAACGCCACCATCTGACTCCAGATTCCAGCTTATGATATTCTGCACAAGCGAGTACGAATTGCTACCGAGGACAGGGACCTCGGGCTCGAGGTATCCGTGTACTCGTACAACCAAGGCTGGATTCATTCCTACTGTTCTAAATCCCAGTGTTCGACGTTTTCTGTACTCTCTAAGTGAGTACGGCACAACGATATAGGGAGCTTCAGAAAACATGACTGCACCCAAGCTCGATGAACCCAGAGGCCAGATTCGTGAATTTGGAAATCCTCCTTCAGCGAGTTGAAATAGTACTTGAAGGAAAGACATAAGGTGTACACATGGGGAAGGCTAGATCCAATCCCACTATTCTCGACCTAACTACAAAGGCTTTCGATATCCTCCATAAGCGAGTACGAAACACTACCGAAGAAAGGGCTCGAAGTACGGAGGACTGTATACCACCTGTACTCCGTGAGTCAGGTCGCATCCCTTCCTTCACACTATTCTACATCTACGAGGCGGCATTTGATATCCTACCTAAGGCAGTCCTCTAGACTCCGGATGATTCAGTACCAGTACAGAGTCCTGAGCCGATGGGGCCTCGTAGCCAAAGCTGGTCATACATACCATGTCTCACAACCGCTAAACTACGAGTACTCGTACATAACTATTCTACTCTACTAACTAGTATGCCGCACTGTACTCGTACCACCGAGCATGCAGCCCTCTTCCAAAACATTGACCTACGCGCCGCTCCCAAGAAGCCACGAGACAGACGCTTCCACCGAGACCTCCATGTACGGAGTACTCCGCAGCCCGTACATGGAACCTCACTATGTAGAGACAGCCCACACCACCAATCCATTCTCGGTACTCCGTCCTCAGTACTAATACTCCATGGTGCCCAGGAAGAGCAACCTTCCTTTCCTGCCTATCTCAACTACTACAATGCCTTAGGGTTGGTGGAGTATTCCTATGTGCATACGGAGTATGTCCGTACATGGAGTCCTTTACTCCCTATCGATACCTACATACCCAGGGTATCTATGTAAGTAGGCACCCCATACGTATCTACGACCTATCCGCACACAACACATGTCTTGGAGGCCACTGCTACAATACAGGGATGCCATAGTTAGGGAACGACCGTGGCAGGCGGAACTAAGTAGGAGGTCAACAAGAATTATTAGTATTATGATACAGTCTACAGAAGTATATGCACCCAGCCCATCCCATTTATCACGAGGAGCTCAGCCGCTCCACAAACGTGATTCAATAACACGATGCACAAGCACGCACCCGACCATCCAAACCCGCGGACAAGCGGCACAAATCACTACCGCTTCTTCGAGAGAATCTTGGTGATGGCGTGGCGGATGGTGATGCCGGCCTTCTCGATCTCCTTCTTGGACAGGCCCGTGGTCACGCACACCTTCAGGGCGGGCAGAGGCGTGTAGATTTCGGTCTTGGTGCCCGAGGCGCCAGTTGGGAGGGTTTTCATGCGTGTGATTAGCACGTTTTGTGCGAGGCACTGTAGATTTCAGAAGCAAAAAACAGTTAGTATAACGGACGGGGACGTCATGGGGGAAGGGAAGTGGGAGGGGGAGGAAGCCCTTGAAGGAGGGGCTTGCGTACCTCATCTACGATGTCCTGCAGCAGGACCTTCTGGTCATCAATCGACAGTCGTCTCGACGAGACGACCTCGGGCTTGAGCACCAGGAGCATGATTGGATTCTCCGGCGCGCTG
>Ga0105239_10000187_pt1 | contig 90708 bp, 90 predicted proteins | sample KBSC44metaG_FD_92761 | JGI IMG/M metagenome (GOLD analysis project Ga0105239, IMG submission 92761) | Corn rhizosphere microbial communities from Kellogg Biological Station, Michigan, USA - KBS C4-4 metaG | ecosystem: Host-associated > Plants > Roots > Rhizosphere > Soil | place: Michigan, USA... | reverse complement strand
TATAACATCGACAGGAGCCCACGATGAGCGAGCTCGGCCTTGTCAAATGGTTCGAGATCCCCAACGATGGGCCGGGAATGCAATATGCTTTCTGGTGCTTCTTTGCTCCACCGACCCAAGTCCTGGTCACAGAGTCTCAGTTGTTCGATGTCAGGCCCTTTGCGCGGCAATGTCATCTTGTTCAGGCCGTCTAACTGTCGACGGGAATACAAGCTCGCCGTTTGTCCCGACGAGCTCTCGGGATATGCCAATTGGAGCACCCTTCTTAATATCCGGCACAAGCTCGCCATTTCGATGACGAGGCGAGCAAACATTCGCTGTTTACTCACCAGAGGGGGCACAGTGCCGGCCATATAGTCCGAATTCAGATCGTAAATGTCGAAGTCTTCCATCTCGAGCATGTCCACAAAATGGTCCTCATCACGTATCCTCGGCGCCCTGCTCAATCCAAACGACGAGATCGTGTCACGCATGAGGAGTGTCCACCACAATCGTTTCCTAAACCGTGCAGCCTCGGGAGATATGGTTGCTTCGGTGCACGGCTGATGTAGGCCGATCGTCCGTGACACTGACAGGGCCGCTGCAATCCAATGCCATGCGTCCTTATTCTCATTTGGCCCTTCCCACCAGAACGTCAGTAGTATCAGACATTGAACAAGACAGATGCGATCATCCTCATAATCGGAATCATAAAGTAGGCGAACCTTTCTATGCAAGGCTTTCCGCGCTGCGTGGCGGGTCAAGAACCCGAGCTTACGAAGCAATCTTATGTCAACCCAGCCACTGCCAACAAACATCATCGCTTGGAAGAGGAGGAGACTCAACCTTTCAGGGTTTGGGCCTGATTGATATATGCTAGCCTGAACCTTTTTCAGGTCAAGAAGAGGAAAGCAAGGCTGCACGTATTGGAAATAGCTTCGCAGGCAGGCATCTCGGAGGTCAGGGGCTGGGACGGTCAGTGCTCCTTTCTTGGAAAGGTATTCTACATCCTCTGGGTCCATGTCTGAGGAAGGCGGCCTGATGTAGCTGGGAAGCTCTGGTGAATATTGAGAAGGACTCAAGCTTGGAGCCTCGCTTGCCAGGTAGGGTGGCAGAGGGGGTGAGTCTGCCATTTGCAGGTCCTCCACGGATCTGTGGGGAACGTTGATTTGCACATTCTGTCCTGCTTTGATTTGTCAATGTACGAACGCTGCAAAGAAAGAATGGCAACACTTTATACCTGAAGAGTCTCTAGCACTCGGTGGTTCGTCTGATACTCGAGATGACGAATAGGAATTATCATGCAGTAGAGCAGCCTGCCCATCCAATGTGCGAGCAGGATCCGCATGGCTCTTCCTAGGTATATCGTGTGATGACCTGGCCGCGTGAGCACGTGAATGTTGTCCAGGGTTTGGCCTAGCCGATATTCTATGTACAGTAGTCGTTAGTTTCAGGCTCGAGAACCCGCGGGCGACTTGGGAGATCAAACAAGCGTCGGGTGCATAATATATCTCACCTCACCGGCTGCTTCGGTATCAAGACGCACTCGACGTTCTCGAAAGCACAGATGGAACATGGCTTATCTCCACGAGCATCACAGCGGACCTTCTTCCGCCGACAAAGCGTACATGCTGCCCGTGCCCGCCGGGGGCCTTTCCGCAGCATGCTTCCATCCTCAAACGTAATAGACAGTGGAGATTGCATCGCTCATAGCCGCGGAAACACACGTTCTAGAAGTTTGAGCGTGTACACAACACAGGCGAGGACGTGAAATCTACCCGCGGCTTGAACTTGGATAAGAACCTGGCCCAGGGTTTGGCCTAAAACGGTGGATGCCATTGTTGATTATTGCTGATTAATTAAATACCCCCGCACCGGCACAACCGAAACGGGGGTTGCACACACATAATATTGACGTGATGCGGAATACATGTGGTTGATTTGTGTATTCATTGATGATGAAATATAATACATACCTTCTCTCGAAGTTATCGTTGATAAAACTCACATTTCCGACCGTAGGCCTGTGCTGGATGGGTTACATACTGGTAGGCGGACAACGAGGGACTAAGTACGCTCCAACCCGACTGCCTACTGTCAACACCTTGCTTGCGGCCATTTGCTGCCTCCCCTTATCATCGCCATCGGAACGTCCGAGTTAAGGCACAGACGCTCACTTGGTTATAGAAATTCCGATACCAAAGGAGATACATAAAGTTGTTCCAACAAAGTCCTATTTGTACAGTATCATCCCAACATAATCGCTAATCACGGTACCGCCCTATTGCTTTGCTTTCATTTCGACATGAAGACCCCAAAGATCGGCCCTGGGATGGAGATCCCGGTGACCGGAACAATCGGGAAACGATAAAGACGAAAAATGAAACGCTTGAGAAGCGCCTGGTTTTTATGGTGCCAGTAGGTTCCAAGTTCACCCCCAAAACCCACGTGTCATCTCGACATACCTCCTGAGTTCCCCGTGCCTACCACTCTGGTCTGTGCGGATAGTGTTCGGTCGATACCGTTGCCTGAGAGCCACAATCTGCATTACCATTGTGGCCTTGTCTGTCCGTGTCGACCAACTCCATGACCGAATCACTGTCTTTCGGCATATCAGCAACGGTGGTAGTGATCGTCATGGTGATGTTTTTGGACTGCTTGATGTGCGCGCTCGGATGGCGGATCGTCCTTGTCCTGGTGTGTGAGCCCGTATGCGTGTAAAGGTGCGAGCTTTCCGTAAGACTGCTTCCTAAGATACCAGGCGCCAGCCGTCTCAAAAGGAGCTGAATTGCGGGCATACAGGCGCAGATGATGCCAATGTCGACTTCGAGCGTCGACATATAGGTGACACCGGTATAGTCTCCTATCAATCAAATAAGCTTCCATCCTCGTGCTTGTTTGGGATTGGGGGCTTGTCATTGCCACTCACGTGTGAAATTCCAAGTCTTGCGGAACCTTACGAGGCTCGTGAGGCGCGCCACACTGGTAAAGGTCACACTATTGATAGACCACATGTCAGACTGGAGGTTATTTGCGATAAATCCTTGGGCGATGCAGCACAGCAAGGGAAGAGACGCACCATAACCCAACGCTGAACATGGCAACAACTTGGACCTTTTTCTTGCGAGACATGGTCAACCCTAAAAGATGAGGAATTGGTAATACGATGACCAAGATATCTAGTAGGATATTCAAGATACCCGATGCCCATGCTTGAAGGTAGATATTAAGGCAGTGGCCCTGTGTTTCGCCGCTCCAGCTAGTCCATGTATAAGATATCGGAGTACATTGGAAGATATCAGTCGGAACCATAGAGCATGTGTAGGCTATGCAAAGCCCCATCGCTACATAAGTCATTTTCTTGAATTTTCGGTCCGTGAATATTCGGAGGTAGAATATCAGAATTGAGACTTTTGTCAGAGAAACATTAAAATCGTAAAGCGGTTGTTGTGCATAGAACCACTACAAGATATTGGTAAATGAAATACGCAAAAGGATTCGATCTTGCCTACCATCGTGATGTGGTCGATGTTTTCAGGTGAGATGGTGAATACGTCTCTTCCAAATCCGAACTTCGTGACTATTAACTCATCAGCCCCTATCTCTCATTAACTGATTGGCTCTGACTGACGTAGAAAACCGGTGGTTGACTGGAGTAGCATACCGACCTACTTACTTATTAGTCAAGAAGACAAAATGGGGCAAGAATAGATACCGTGACGGCTGCAATCAAGCCATCATCCCAACCGAACGTGGTCTTAAACGGCGACATGCGTGTCATCATTCGGAGGAGGACGAGTAGAAAGGCGATGCCGCCGAAGACGCCAGTAATAACGTCGACTGTCATCGATTGATCACTAGGTGGGACATCGCAGTAGACTGCAGTCGAGTTCAAAGAGGCTGTCGGTGACTGGGTCAGTATGTCAAGGCACCATGGAGTAGAAAGAGCAGCACTCCGTACCAAAGGTTTGTTTCACACTGCAACTGCTGCCAGCGCACGAAGCGATGCCGTTCATGAGAGTGTTACTGTTTTTACAGAGACAATCCTTGTCGGTCATGGAGCATGACAGCTGCTCGGTCAGCAGTGAAGAGCAGTCGAGCTGTTTACAATCGGTCAGTGTGAGCTGATTTGGGGAGTATCCGAAAGTCGTGTACAGCACAGTCCGGTAACTGACTCATCAAATCTTGCCCTTGTGCTACCAATGCTATGGTGATCAACACCAGCAGGGCGAACTGAAACCCCATTGTTGAATGAAGGAAGACCATTTGCTCGCAGTTGATTGGAGGGATTAAGGACAAGTCACGAAGTCCATAGTTAGGTGCACGTAAACCACGAGTTGATGGAGAGATTTCAAACGCATATCCGAGCAGCGTGATGAGATTTTGAACGTGAGTTGTTGCTTATCTTGGGGGTCTGATATTATAGATAAACCCACTTTCTTGCTAACTATGTGGAGTTGGAATGCATGCCTACCAGACTCAGGGGCCAGGAGCAAACAGGGGAATCTGGGGACGGAAGCCGGAATGAGGACTCCGGAAAACATTCTCTCACTTGGGTAAAGCGAGTCGGTGTTTCTGGCTTATCTTGTAAATAGCGCGAACCTTCAAACGAGCAGGTTCCCCCCAGGTATGGGCTAGGGAACGTGCTGAAGATATTCTAATTGTCACTTGCGTTCCTGGAGCTCGGCTTCACAAGATTCTTGGAATATGCAAGCCCCAGAGGCCTACGGAGTAGTCTGGAAAGTTATTGGACTTCGATACACCAAGCCAATAGTTGGTGGCTCGATAATTCTTCAGCTATGCACACTCGAAGAGCCCAAAAGCACCTTGTGTACATACACGAAGGAAAACCATCCGTCGGCCCGAATTGCAAGGCGACCGTCTTTGACCCCCTACGTTGGTTAGACTTGATCATTGCTAGTTTTGGTGTCCCTTCGCTTTAGTCCGATGGGAGACAACGTCTTGGAGATTTCGCCTAGGAGAAGATTGTGTAACAGGATGAGTACAGAGGACTCGTACTCCTTGCTTGGGGGATTGGTCCCCTTGAGCCCTTATCGGGGCTGGAACCTTTCGAAGAGATTCCTCAGCTTCAGAGAGAGAATGCGATTGAGTACTTCAGTTCCAATAAGCGAGATGGGGACCCGACATTGTGCATTGGAGAACGTCCGACGCCGCGGGTGGGGAGTGTCGTCAATCCGGGTCCTCATTGAACTCGTGTGGAATTCAGAAAGCTCTTATCCAGGCGTAAATTGGAATATTCGCGGACGCCTATCGACTGCCCAGCGTGCCGGGGGTGTGGACAATTACAACTACAACTAGAGGTATCGGCTGGTGGACCAAGACTGACCACGTGTCGAGGCTTAGCGACTTCGCCTACCCCCAGGGGCTAGGGCCTTGCCAGGTGCAATCCACGAAAAGCGAAGTCTAACTTGATCTAGCTAGACCCCTGGAAGCAAATCCTTATCTCTCAAATCTGCCCCGTTGGTGAGGGCGTATCTATCCTTTGATTGAGCGAATTCAAAGCAGCAGCATTTCCCAAAACTCTTCGCTTATCAACGCGCGTTCCACCGGACAGGGACTATTCCATCAACCACAAGTGCACTGGTAGGGATGTTTGGACAATAGGATGGTGCTGGCTTCTGGATGCACCAATCAGTTGCGCAAGAACCTGACAGCCTCTTACGAACAGAGCTTATCAGGCGGATTGTGAGATTCTGAAATAGATGTACTCCGTACTCTTGATTCAAAGCCCGTGGCCCACAAGTTACAACTCCAGGCCTCCGAGTTGGCGCTTCTACTTTGGCCGGAATGCCAAGCTGGCCATTCCATTTGCGCCCAACCCAAATCCAACATCCTCGTCTCGAGACGCCATTGAAATTTGCCCAAGGGCCTGCTCGACCTCCTCCAGTTCCACGTCTTCTTCAAGTCGGGACTTCTTCTTCGTGCCCTCTTCATCTTCATCGTCTCTCGCCCTCTTGGTGCCATTGATGGCGGCTGGCCGAGCAATCGGCTCATGCTCGGGAAGAAAGGTGAACGTCGCCGGGCCAAACAACTCCTCGCCGCCCTCGTTCTCGCCCTCCTCATCCCTGTCGTTCGCTGGTGGTCGCACTTCCCCTTCATCTTCGTTCTCACCCTCGGTGTCCATCGCAGCAATACGCGTGTACTCTTCCCGATAATCGGGGCGTTCTTCTGGCTCGACAGTACCGTCGACGCGCTCCGGGCGTTCTATTGATCGAGTGTGAATTTCCACCATCAGGGGAGCGCCATGGCCCTCATTTCTTTCATGCCGGAGTGTAAAATCTCTTGTGTTCTCCCAGGTAACTCGTGTGTATCTTCTTAGGCGATATCTTGGTCTGGTTGAAGTTTCTTGGCGCAAGGCAAATGGTTTCTCAATCCTATTTTGTAGGATTCCTGCGAACGTGGTTGACTGCCGAGAATCTCGAAATTGTTCAATCCAAATCCCTTTAAACGTCGCTTTGTCTGGTGTGATGGTGATTGGATCGGTCACCAAGGTATTCTCGTGGACAATGCGAGCCTCAAATTGTGGGGAAGCCATTGCTGTTCGTGGTGGATAGATGGAGCGGAGAGCAAGGTACGTGCAGCGATTCTTCGTGGAGGTTTGAATTGACTATCGCGCGACGAATTTCCAGGCGAATTTGAGGCTGTTTGAGCGAGATTGAGCGATTGCGAATTCGCTTTCGTCCAACAGGCTTCAGAGAACAGGAGAGAGGCTTCAGAGAATAGGAGAGTGCTTGAGAGTGAGGCTGAGACAACAACTGTGTTTGAGGCTATTACCGTGGCGATCTCGAGAATGTGAGCTGGTACCGAGGATGGATATCTTAATTCAAAACTTCCGTGGGAGTTCACTTTCTACGTTCCATGTCGCCAAGCACTTGAGCATACCTTGTCGTCGATATCCACGGCGGCTTCCTAACAATCACTGTCTTCGCGCTGCTCAATATCCACGGCGGCCACCCGACAGTCACTATCCTAATGTCACATGTCCGATGAATTCACCTCCAAAAAAACCAAAAAGAAATACACAACATACCTGGGGTTTGAACACAAGACCTGTTCGAAGTAGCGAAGTCCAGAGTTGCCTCTGTAAGATGTCTCATCAGATCTTGGGAAGATATGATGAGAACGAGCCTGGAAGCCGAAGCCCTTTACCCAGAAGTCAACTCAATTGCCATATGTTCAGAAGATTGACCCGTATAAATACGGTTTAATTTGGAAGTCATTCTACAACTCATAAATATATCCTTGAAGAAGGCCATGTGACCAGCGCCTATAGTGAATTTCCAGGCCCCTAAGAGTGGCCCATTTAACGGCGGCGCCCCGTGAAAAGATGGAGACCAACGAGATGATTGGAATTCACTTCAAACTAGGACGGTTCCCCTTAGAAACAGCTCTTTGCAATATGGATTCATGGTACGATCGCCGTCTTAAAGGACTACGCTCTTTCTGATCAAAGCGGGCTCGAAGTCTTTCAGAAAGCCCCATCTCGCCTTTTCCCTCCAACCCTTGAGCTTCCAGCCACTGAGATTCCCTTCTGGGAACCAGGTCATTCCGACCTCCTCTATCAAAAGACTCGCATCATGAGCAATTACGACAAATACATCTTCATCTGCATCGAACAAAGTCAGGTCCTGGATCGTCTGAGCTGCCGCCTCCAGGTCGTGTGCTACGCCCTGGGACACCCGATAAACTGGCTCAGTCGCACACTTCTCCGGTGTCGGATGTATGGCAGCGAATATCTCTCCAGGACAGAACGATACATGCTTATGCTTGTGAGCCATCAGTGGCGAAGGGCTGATTTGCTTTGGCAGTGGTAGATATACTGTCGGTCGGAATTCAGCGCCGTGATGTGCTGCGTCGGCGCCCATGAAGACGAAGGTACTCGGCTCAGTGGAGACGCGAGCAAGACCACAGAGGTGCCCGACCGTGTGGCCCGGAGCATCCAGGAGGTAGAAGCTACCATCATTGAAAAAGTCGAAGGCTTTGAATCCGCTGATGCTAATCGATTGCTCAAAATTCATCTGCCTCAAGTCACGCCCCTGGAAATCCGATTCGAGAATCATGCCATCGGGATTGCCTGGGTATGCTTGAGCAGGAATGAAAGCTTCTTTGAACCCGGGACCAACAATGAGAGATGTCGAGGCTGGGAATTTCGATGGATCTCCTGTGTGGTCGTAATGCCAGTGGCTCCAGATAATGCTGTCGATGGCGCCGCCTTGTACGTCGATCCCGTTTTCCGTCAATATTTCCTCTACGTCCTTGGTCACCTCAATGTCCCACCCAGGAGAGTTGATAATGTTGAGAACCGCAGGAGGCAGGTTCTTCCAGTCTTTGCGGCAGCCCAGGTCGAAAAGCAAGCGGGTGTTTGTGGGCGTGTGATGAATCAGGAATGATATCGAAGGCCCCAGCAAGCTAGTATGCCCTGGTTGTTCAGGACCCATGAACGGCGCCATAGGGACCTTCAAGGAAGTTGTGCTGTGTTCACTAATTTCAGAGAGGTATTTCCAATTCAGAGCAATAGGACTCAAGCTTACGTATTGATGATCTGTACATTGACGGTCGAGGATGATTCTGGAATTCCCAGAGGAGGGCGGGGCTTTGAAGCCACCAGGTATTCTTCCTGGCCTGTCATTGTCATAGTATTGAACTTACTCTGTGTTTGTCAAGAAGGTAAGAAATTGACAGAATTCCAGCACATTTATACAAACACTGGAGTTCCAAACTACGAATTCAAGCAGTCAGCCTCATGGGCAACCGGACTCTGTGACCAAAGAAGGTCGGCCGTAACAGGCGGCATAACTAATCCACTCTTCTCGATGAAACAACCTCTGACGTGACTCGGTTATGCATCTTTACCCGCCCGTGTGTCTCAATCAATCCATTAATGTGGTGAGTTGGCAACAAGGAATGGCTATCGTTCAATTCCCAACTTTACAGTGGGGACTGATTCCAAAAGGGACAAGCCGCGGGCCGCGGGAGCGACCGAATACAGCGCCGCCAGCCTTGCAGGTTCCCAGCAGATCTACGCTGTGCGTGGGAAGAATGTTCCGAAGGGGCTTCTGACAAATTCATGCTGAAAAGAAGGTTTATCCTCACGAATTCTACGAATCCATTAGCTTCTATCCATATGACGCCAAGGTCTCCGGCCGACGAACAGCAACTTTGATGGAACCACGTCGGACCCAGGATATTGCTGGGCATCAATGAATCATTATGAATGCCTCAATCATTTGAAGCCATCGTTCGGGCACATTGCATAACTTGATATCATGCCATACAATCAAATATGAAGTTCACCACCAGTGCTGCTTCTGCAAAGTTCGAACTTCTATGATAGGCTCCGTGTTCTAAACACAATCGATGTCGTCAGGAACCTCCATCATCGTTTGAGCGCCTGAAGCTCCGCCTTCGATCATTAGCATTTAGCTCCATCAAACAGCAGCAGTTCTCGGAGATTCCGAGCACTATTGTCACACATACCGCAGTAAGAGCTCTCGGTGTCTCGATCATCCATTTACCACTCCGGGGCGTGACTTTGTACCTGATTGTATCCTCAAAGATATGATATAAGACTGACTCGAGCCTTTGCCCGCTAATACCCTCATTTGAAAATACCTGCACGCTTGCATATGACCTGGTAGGCATTTGTTTCATTGTTCACTCGATCGATTGGGTGCGGAAGGGAAAGGCTGCGTTATGAGTCCGATCCTTTGCCGTGGCATCACCTCCTAGACTTCCTGATCCTCCATTTAGCGGAATGACGAGATAGGTGGAAGCAATTGAGCATAATTTGACACAAAGCGGGAGTCATAGCAGCTGGGTATCTGGCAGCGATGAATTTGGGTGGACGTGGCTAATTCAAAATTGCAAAATGCAATGATCATTGATAATGGCGAGAGGTGGTCATCTGAAACCTTTTGATACCGTCGTCCACTTAGTTTCTATATGTCATTCACCTTATTGGTGCAGTGCTCAATTGACCAGCAGCTGGCATAGATCAAAGTTACAGAGTTCATCAAATGAGCAACCAAAGCTTGAAACTATGTCAGGGGTCACGATTTAGCTCAAGGATTCGAAGCCACAAACTAATATCTGTGTAGTTCAACACGAAGAGTTTGCTGGTGGTAAGTATTGCAAAGTCTCACGGATTTGGTGTTGCTGCCCAAAAGTCTGTATCGAAGTTGAAAGCAGCGTCTGGAGAGTTGAGAAAATCAAACTGCTCCAGAAACATTGTATCAGTAGGACTGACCCAAGTTTGGTTGGGATCGGACATTGCTGCAGGTCGTCCCGCAGCTGGGGGTAGTGCCAGTGATGTGTTTTCTTGATTTCGTGAATATCCAAACCGATCAAGTAGCCTCCTCATGCTTTTGGCAATGTTCGAGAGTATATGGTGTTTATGCATTGTCTCCGTGATACCTTCCAGGCAGACGACAAGCTTGTCTAGCATGTCGGCTATTCTAGCCTTGTCCATCCACATGTTGACGGGATCCTTGATCGTGACTCTGAGCAAGAATACGAACGCAAACGCCATCATGGTATCGAAGTAGGCCGGAAGTCCATGGAAATAGGATTGGATCTCCTCGTCCGAAATGATGGCTTGGAGGATCGACATGGCGGCGTGAATTGCGGCTTCCGCAAACTCTTTGAGTTCGGGCCCTAATTGCAGTAGTTCGCCTTCAGCCACCGAGGGCTTTCGGAATACATGAGAGCACAAATATAGCTTTGCAAAGTGATAGTGCAGATCTGCCCCTTTACGTGGATAATTGCCCACATGCTCATTGACAAAGAATCTGTCAGGCCAATCTGCTCTCCAGGTGTCGAGTGCGATACTCACTCTTCGGAGTTGAGGGATCAATTGGTCGGAGAGATGAGCTTCAGGGTCGAGGCTAAATTGGTCAAAGACGCGAGTGCTGATGTTCCAAATTTCCACCTGGCTGATGAGCCTCACATCGTCTTCTGTGGCAAATTCAGATCTGAGAAACTCTGTAGGAGGGGTGATGGAGCTAAAATCTCTCGTCAATGGTGGTCTGCCGTATGCAATTGAGAAATGGTGATCACAGATATAAACAAGATAGTACAATCTGGTCCGTAGATAGCATGCTCTCTTAGTGTGCGGCGCTTTAGGTATACACCGGTGAAGGTTCAGCTCGCCGGCCATTCGCGCAGCTACAGTGATTTCTTGAGCAGGTGCACCTTGCCCTCCTTGAGATATATGACTTACCTGTGCCCAATAGGTTCCATGAAATATCACTGAGCCAGAAGGCTCCGATACAGAGCGCACGAACATCATCGTGACTGTCCTTCTTGGAAAACAACCGAGCACTGACCATCTGGACAAAATGTTGATAGCATGTATGATAATGCACTGACGGTTTATGAAGGGCTCCGACCACACAAATTGCTGCAGTAAGAAGACCAGAGCTTGCTCGCACGCTCGCCAACGTATGGTGGTCTATGAGGATCTTGTACAGAAAATGGTCGAGCCGCCCAAAATAGATGCTGAAAAATTCCTCGGCGTCAGCGAGAGATATGATTCCGCGATCGATCAAATCAACTCCATCCCTCTGGTCGATAGCTGCAGCTGGTGAAGCGTCTGCCACTTCTGAGACAACTGATGCTGGAATCACTCCGGGCCCTCTGTTGAGATCCATCACCACTTCCCAAGCATGTTCATGTTGATGGGGGGCGGTGTCTGTATCCCTGGGAGCTCCGCCTACCCTCTGGTTATGGGCCGGAGGATCCTGAACAATGCTAGCTGATGCAATCCCTCTCATGGGGCTGGGGGCCTTTTGACTCAGCGCCTGGATAGCGCCCTCCAACGATCGCAGTTTTTGGTCAACAGTAGACTTCCAGCTGACCTCATTAGTATCCTTCGCCATGGACGTTTTCAACATCGAAACACTTACGTGATATCACTCTCCAGTAGCATCTGAAGACTCCGATTAACAACACAGGATAGATTGCGCTTCTGACATCGAGTACAGGGCGGTTTCCCCTCAATCATGTGGCATTTGATCTTCAATTTTCGGCAGGCGACGCATGCCGTTATCTTTCGGCTTATGTCGATAGGCTTGCGATCCCCAAACGCCTCTCGCAAAGCCTGGGCTGCTGAAGAGCTCGGCTCCATAATGCTGCATTACCCCATACTTGGTTTTTCACCCACTGTGAGCATCGAGGACGTTGAAATCAAACATGAAGTCAACGACAGACCTGCAACCAATCAATGAGGTCGGCAGCCTGGCACGTGAGAGGCATCAAAAGCGGCACTTTTTGATGCCAATCACGGAAACCACTTAACGCGTGACGCGAGATGAGCGCGTCGCGTGCTCCCCTCTTTTTTGATATTTCCCCTTTCACACACCAGCTCAACATTGGAAAGCAACCAACTTCAACAAAGGTTGCGACAATTGATCAAAATGTCGTCCACACCATCCTCACGCCGAAGAGGACACTCATCACGGAAGTCGCAGTCTTCGACGCCTACGCAACAGTCGCAAGCAACCCCACGAAGCACACGTCAAGCGCCTGGTGGCAGCGCAGTGCCATCCTCCTCCCCTTTATTCTTCCAATCCTCACCTGTGCGACAAACCCCGGCGCCTCCTTCACAATTAACAAATGATCGCATGATTATTAGCTCTCCTCCGAGAAACTCTTCTGATGCAGGCGATCGTGAAGGGACACCTCGAGCGACCATTCGCCCCATTGATGGTATGATATTCACAAGAAACGTGGTGCACCATCTAACTTTGTATAGAATCATCGCCCGTCCGATATGACCCCAGTTCCAGTCCAGTTCGAAATGTCAATCGCATAGAATCCGATATCCCTAGTAGTAGTAGTGGACTTTTCGTGCGTCAAGATGGGCAAAGTCGCTTGGACTCAAGAAGAGGCGATATCCATTCGGACACTTTTGACGGCCCATCCGCGCGACGTCGACGAGTTTTAGTCGGTGAGGATGGCATGCCGGTGCGAGATGACGAGGACCCTGCCTCCGAAGCCACCTTTCTCAATGTTAATCCTGGCACTTCCGAAGCCAATGCACTTGGTGGAAATTCCTCGAGAGTCATCTGGGGTTCTAACATCTCCATCATTGATTCGACTGCTGCTTTCAAAAGCTTTCTCCACGGGTATACCAAGAAATATCGGATGTGGGCCGAGGGCTACACAGAAGAAGAGACTGCAAATCTTGAAGTCGCTCAAGAACGAGAATATGTGGACATGATGCTTAACATGCTTCATACAGGAATTGAGCAGTTGAATCTCGATGCGCGCAATCTCAAGGCCTACCCTGCTACTAACAAACTGTGGCATCAAATGCAAGCCTATCCTCAAGAAATTGTCCCACTGATGGATCAGACACTACGAACTGTTATGATTGAGCTCGCCCAAACTAAAATGCGCGAACAACAGCGAACGAATGTCGCAACCGCATCACACGTCAGAGAGGCCAGTTCAGTGCCACCTTTACCTCCGTCCGAGTTGAGTAGCGCCTTGACTCCGGGTGCGACACCGGGAAATGTTGTAGACGACATCCCGGACCTCATAACACAAGCTCAAGAACACCGTTGGAAAGTCACGATATTCGGCCTGGACAGCTCCATCAACATGCGAGACCTAGATCCCGCCGACCTGGATAGGCTTATATGCATCAAAGGTCTAGTCATCCGAACAACCCCAGTCATTCCCGACATGAAGGAGGCTTTTTTCAAATGTACCGTTTGCAACCAAAGTTTGTTGGTCGCGATCGATCGAGGCAAAATTGCAGAGCCAACAGTATGTCCTCGACAAGCCTGCAAGTCAAGAGACAGCATGGAAATTATTCACAATCGTTGCATCTTCGCGGACAAACAAGTCATAAAACTACAGGAAACACCCGACTCCGTGCCGGATGGTCAGACACCCCATAGCGTGTCTTTGTGCTGCTATGACGAAATTGTGGATGTTTGCAAAGCCGGCGACAGAATCGAGGTTACTGGTATTTTCAGAAGCAACGCAGTCAGAGTCAACCCACGCCAGCGTACTATCAAGTCGCTTTTCAAAACTTATGTCGATGTTTTGCATATCCAAAAAGTAGACAAGCGAAAAGTCGGCATCGATACCTCTACTGTTGAGCAAGAACTAGCTGAACAAGTCGCTGGGGCTCCAGAGCAGGTGAGAAAATTCACAGCAGAAGAGGAGGCGAAGATCAGAAACACCGCTGCTCGTGAGGACATCTACGATCTTCTTTCAAGAAGTCTGGCTCCCAGCATCCACGAGCTCGACGATGTGAAGAAGGGCATCCTTCTGCAACTATTTGGAGGCACGAATAAATCCTTCGAGAAGGGTGGAAGTCCTAAATACAGAGGTGATATCAATGTCCTGCTGTGCGGCGATCCTTCCACGGCCAAATCACAGCTGTTGCAGTATGTGCACAAGATTGCTCCAAGAGGTGTATATACCTCCGGAAAGGGATCGTCTGCTGTGGGTCTCACCGCATATGTAACTCGTGATCCCGAATCTAAACAACTCGTTCTCGAATCTGGAGCCCTCGTCCTTTCAGATGGAGGCGTCTGCTGCATCGACGAATTTGACAAAATGAACGAGTCGACTCGGTCAGTCCTTCATGAAGTCATGGAACAGCAGACCGTCTCGATCGCGAAAGCGGGTATCATTACCACCCTCAACGCCAGAACAAGTCTTCTCGCCTCTGCAAATCCTATCGGTAGCAAGTACAACCCGAATCTACCTATTCCGCAGAACATCGACCTGCCACCCACTCTGCTATCACGATTTGATCTTGTCTACCTTGTGCTGGACAACATCGACGAGGTCAACGATCGCCGACTCGCAAAGCATCTTGTTGGCATGTATCTTGAAGATACTCCAGAGAACGCAACAAAAGAAGAAGTCCTAGTGAGTATTGCCCCCGATATCCCTTCTCACTCAACTAACCAGTCTACTCCATCTAGCCCGTTGAATTCCTAACATCCTACATCTCCTACGCGCGCACTAACATCCATCCTGTACTCACTCCTCCCGCCGCAAAAGCCCTCACTGCCGCCTATGTCCAAATGCGCGCCCTGGGCAACTCGATCCAAGCATCCGACCGACGCATCACAGCGACAACTCGACAGCTCGAATCCATGATCCGCCTCAGTGAAGCACACGCGAAGATGCGTCTCTCGCCCACGGTCGACGAGCCGGACGTTGACGAGGCTGTCCGACTGATCAAATCAGCCATCAAAGCCGCCGCCACCGACACGAGAACCGGCCTTATCGATATGGGCTTGCTCTCCGAGGGCGGCAGCGCAGCAGACCGTCGCCGCAAAGAGGACCTCAAGCGTGCCGTGCTTGCAGCTATCGATGAGGATGCAGCTGTCCGGGCTGGCAATGCCGTTAGATACGGGGACTTGTACCGCCACGTCGGCGACGGTAGCTCCCTTGAGATCGAGGGCGCGGAGTTCCAGGAGGCACTGAGGGCCCTCGAGCAGGAGGGTAAAGTCCAGGTTGTGGGCGATGGTGCGCGACGGAATGTTAGGCGGATTACTGGTCTTTGAGCAATGCTCGTAACAGATAATGAATGCTCGAGTGGGCGTTCTGTGTAGCTGGGCCCGCATGGCAGCCTTCGGCGTCGACTCTGTCCCCTATTTAGGGGGACGAAGTCATGGATGTACACGGTTATTGTGCGTGTGTATGCATTGGACTGGATTAGAATGGAATCATGTACGCAAGACGAAACGAGAAGAGATGAGTCAAGATAAGACAAGACAAGCAACGAGCATACGGAAGGTTGGGCACTCTATGCTTTTGCAGGGATATGATATTGTCGTCGGCCTAGTTACGATTATTACAGGCTGTTCCTATCGGCATGAGTGGGTAAGCTTGTCATTCACTGGTAGGATATAGGCTGGGCATGCAGATAAATAGTGATCAAGTTATGCAAAAAATGCCCTTAATTTTTCAGTTTCAGATTTCGGTATTCTTTTTGACCATCGCGGCCATCCATCGCCCATCCTCGGGATGTGTCTATGTAGATCATTTTGCTCCCTAGGTACCCGATGTAGTGGCTGAGTAGATATGGATGCCTACACGGGCCCTAGCTCCAGCTGTCCATAATACCAATCAATATCGTACTCCCGCAAAGAAACAGAGCTAATAACATGCAAACTCCTTTTGTGGGGTTATGTGAGAGCATAACCCAAGGCCTCGGTATGGTATAGAAAGAATACGCCAGAATATAGAAAGAGGCATTCCTTCATCAGTCATAGTGATAGCTCACAGAACCCTTCATGTCGCCGAACAGTAAAATGATTTAACCCCCTGAGCCACTATCTTGCATGCATTTGCCTCTCCCTATACAAAAGTATACACCAAGGTGCTCAGTAGTGGCGAGCAGGAAAAACTCCCGCTAAATGAACGAACGAAAGTAACAAAGAAAAAAATTAAAATTCAGGCGGTGAAATTATAAACGCGAACCTCGCCATCTTCTCCACCAGAAATCATTCGACTTTCGCTGAGGGCGATACAGGTGACCGGGCCAGCGTGCCCTGTGAAAGTGCGCTCACACTTTCCAGTTCTGGGATCCCAGACTTTGACCATTCTGTCCTCGGCACCAGAGACGATGCGAAGTGTATCTGCGGCAACCGCCCAGACGCCTTCGACATGGCCGAAGAATTTCTTGATGCAGCGACCAGAATGCACATCCCATAGGCGAATTGTTGAGTCAAGAGCAGAGGTGATCATATACCTTGGTGGTTGAGGGCGATGTGATTCGTTGATGAAAAGGTTGATGTGTCGGTCTCTGCTTGTCATCACCTTGATTCCTCCGTAGGTGGACCCGGTGGTCGATTGGCTGGTCGGACTTTCTGGCTCTGAGCGATCGTCATCATCTTCGACCTGGCACTCTTCGACTTCAAATTCTGCCGGTAGAGGCAGAACGGTTTGCACCTGACCAACATGTCCTTCAAATGTGTGAATACATTTCTTTGTGTCAAGATCCCAAAGCTTGACGGTGCAATCATCTGATGCTGTGAAAATAGTTCGAGATGCTGAGTCAATCTTGACAGAGTTGACCCAATCTGTATGACCACGAAGAGTGAACACGGACTTGTCTCGGAAATTCCACACCCGAGCAGTATTGTCGACTGAGCCAGAAACCAGAATGTCCGAGTCGAAATGAAGTGCAATGACCCCTTCACTATGGCCGTTAAATGTGGAAATACATTCACCTGTCCTCCAATTCCACACTTTCAAGGACTTGTCGAGACTTCCGCTGATGAGTTTGTTCTCATCAAATTGAAGGCAACGAATGCCCATAGTATGACCTCGTAGGGTCCTCACCTCCTCGCCAGTTTCGATGTTCCATATCTTTATGGTAGCGTCGTAAGATCCAGTGGCCAAGTAGTTATCAAGTAGCTGTAGTGCCATGACGCCATTAGAGTGTCCTTTCAGAATATCGATACTGCATCGACCATACTTCCAGTTCGTACCGACTTTAAATCTGTCCTTGTAGACATCCTTCCAGGGACGGGTTGCTCTGGGTTGTCCGCTTTCAGATGTGCCAAACCGAGGTCTTCTGAGCACCATCGGCGAAGTGGCTCGGGTTTGACCTTCGTCAGCGACAGTAGCCTCGTTAATTTCCTCGGTGTCTGAAGACGCCGAAGGCTCTCCGCCTTCCAGGTCATCAGGTTGTGTAAAAGCAAAGCCTTCTGCAGCAATACCAGCAGCACGGAGTTCGATCTGGCGTTTGGAGGAGCGCAGCAATTTCCTCTCAAGCAGAGGGAGCCCCCAACCGCACTCTGTACACTTTCTGTCGATATGCTGCTCACACATGCGATGCCAAACCACATCATCATCTGCCAGTTGCCTCCACTTCCTTGAAACTTGAGCAGCCTTACAAAGAGAAGTGGTGTCTAGGAAACACAGTATTCGAAAAGAAACTTCGGATGGTAAAGCGGATAGAAAATCGATGCGAATGAGTTCGCGAACGTTGGCTGAAAGGAAGGATAGCTGAGGAAAGCAACATTGCGCTAGAATGCCCTGCAGCATCAGGTTCCTGTATTTCGAGGGCGCTGCAGAGAATAACGACCAGACTTGGACAATACCCTGCCTGTCCTGTTGGTCGAGAGACTCCAGATCATGTTGCAATTTCTCCATAGATGGCTCATCAGCTTGTCTTCGACAGAGTTTATCAGGTCTATGGCGGTAGCAGAACTTTGAGTTTGTGTCTTTTGAGGCTTTGAATGATGGCCGAGGTGCGTCGGGTTGTCCTAGAGGAGCGTACTGAGCAGGAATATGTTTGGCTAGAAATGGAGCAACAGTCTCGCGGGCATGCTTCGCAGTGGAAGCGATAGTGAAGTCTTTAGCGGAATCGGTGATTGCATCGTGGTCGTGGTCTTTGTGGGGATCGTCCCGGTTTGGGGTGACTCGTGGTCTCTTCCTCACAGATTCATTCCACTCGTCCTGCACGAGTGATTCCCTCCGGTGTTTCTCTGTCATTTTGTATAACAGTTGTGTCGATTTCACATGATGTTAAGTGTCCGGAGTGCTTATCGATGTTGGGGGAGAAATGTTGTCGGGAGGACGGAAGAGCGGTGGGAGACACTGAGGTAAGTAGAGGCGCGGAGGCGACAATCAGCCTCAGGGACTGGATCGATCCAGAGATTGAATGAGACGGAATGGCGAGCTGATGGTGCAAGATGGCAAAGTGGGTTGGTAAGATGCGATGGCCATGGAAGTGATCTTTGCCCTCGGAGTCCTGAGTCTTGTGCTGGGCAGTAGCAGTCGGGTGGAGAAGGTCGAAAGTGGATCGGAGGGGAGAGCAAAAAGCGCTGAGGACCACGGGTTCCCCACTTAACCAGGCCAACCGCGAGTTATCGAGCGCTAAAAGACCTGCTAGTTTTGATATGACCGTCACAGGGAACCAAAACCACTACCAAAGAAGCAATAATTCTCTGTCTGACAAGACAATGCCCGTCATCCGCCCCTTAGCGTCCCGGAAACTGCCGTCGCTAGCCTCTCACGTGATTCGCGAATCCTCAATCCACAATTGCGTGCTTCATGTCGAAATTTCCATCATCTATTGCACTCACCCTCCATTACCAACGTCCCAACCCATGACAAAGCTGAGTTTCATCCCGAAACGATCTGCCCCCGGTTCCTTGCATGGTACATATTATTGCATGGTCAGCCGAATACGGAGTTCGATGGTGACTGTCATCGGAGCCTTGACATCCCCGGTTCCAATCCGGCCGCCTGCTTATTGACCGCCTCTGACTTTGCCTTTCAATGCCTAATTCCTGTACCCCAGACGGATCACACCGGACCATCTCCAGCTAACCCACTTCTTTCGTTTGCTGGTGATCGTTCTGATTGCCTTTCTTCGCACTACAGAGAGCACTGGCCTTCGTGCAAGGCTGATGTCCCTTCATTTGACTCACAGGCCATCCAAATAATGCCTGCTTCCGTCCTCTCCCCTGTCTGGTCTTAGATAATACAGAGAACATCGAACTTACTCAGATTTCCCACTCCCGCTCACGATGGCGCAATCTTCGCATCGAACTCTGCAAGTTTCCGGGGCCTCATCCCCGTCTCAGTCCCTACGAGGGGCTACGACGCGCCCCCCAGCAGGAGTCGAGACACTTGTCTCGTATCTAGTGGCTGCCAAACGGTCCTTGGGCAGCATTCCCCTTGTCCACCGCGCCACAACCATCCTCTCTGAAGCACGTGCTTCCGTCGAGTCGACCACCGCCCTCCTTGCAAAGTCTGCCTATCTTCGCCGTGCTCTTGCTGCCCAGCTAAAGATCCTGCGGGGTATCCAATTTGAGCTAGAAGCTGCTGCCCAAGCCACTCAATTTGAGTTTCAAGGTGTCATCAAAGAGCTGGACAATACGGACGCACGACTCCTGAAGTGCATAGACCTCTTAAAGCAAACTCAAATTGAAGAGGCTTTCAATGCCTATGCCGAGCTGGAAGATGCATCTGGGACGGCAAAGAAGACCTTGCATGATTTTGTTGATGACAAGGGTGTTGAGAGCATCAAAGAGGCTATGAAAGTGGCTATCGACAATGTGCAAAACGCCCAGCATGAAATGAACCAGTCCATCCAGACCCTCGAGGAGGACTTGCAATCTGCCAATGACGTGCTCAACAATCGGATAGACTCTTCTGGCACAGAGAGTGAACTGCAGTTTCCTGCTATCCCTAAAGTGCTCTCATTACTTGAAAATAATGCAAGAGAGATGGCCCACGGGCTGGAAAGCTTGGCCACACACTTTGACAATTGTGTCAAGGTTATTAAGCACACAGAGGGTGGAGGAGAGGTTATTGCCCAGACTATGAGTGCAGAAGGCTTGCCAGACGCAGTTGGTACGGATATACATGCACTTCAAGACCCGGCACAGCCTATGAGCGAAGAAGAGCTCGTCGAGCTCCTTGAAGTGGTCGAAGGTGACGCGGCCGAAGTTGACGAGGTTGTCATGGAGCTCCAAGATCGCAACGCCGAGATGGAGGCCCAACTTGAGAAGGTAAGCCAATGGCGGGAGCGACAAGAGTCAACAAACAACGATGTCACGACAGCCTTCAAACTCGTGGAGAAAATTGGCGGGCGCCTCTCTGGATATGTTGCAGAAGCGGCGCGTCATTCCATCCGGTGGGTAGAGGAAAGGGCAAAGATCGAAGACGGAATTGGCGGGATGGAAGAACTATGTGAACACTATGCCAACTTTCTGCATGCCTACGACGGCCTGATTGTCGAAATTGCGCGGCGCAAGACAGTCAAGAAACAAATGGAACGGGTCATTGCCGAGGCCCACGAGAAGCTGGAGCAGCTCTACGAGCAAGATCGAGCACAGCGGTTAGAGTTTAAGAACGACCAGGGAGAGTTTCTCCCAAGTGATATATGGCATGGCGTCAATGCCCTGCCTCCCAGGTACGTGATTACCAAGTCCGATGACGACATCACCGCTGGTGGAGCAAGCAGCATACCAGATCTGCCGAGGAAGACCGTAGAAGATGCACTGAAACGCCTCAAGGCTGGAGGACGGGGATTATTCTAGCAACGGTGTTGAACGTGAATGAACGATGATCTATGTTAATGAGCCTATTTTGAAGCGGATGGTTAGCAGACTTTCTAAGCCTTCCTGACACCGCAGCTTGAATTTTGACAAATGAATGTGATGAATTTTATTGAAAGGAGGGGTGTGTTTGTTTCTTCAGTGCTCTCTTTGTATATCATAGCTTCTTGCTCTTCCATAATTGATATGGAATTCGCAAAGCACACATGGGTAGGAGTGCCATGAGTGAGAGAGGCTGGCTCCTGCTTCTGCAGGGGACGACCGTCATACCATAACCCATGCGTAGTGCAGCTACCCACGTTATCATATCAAGTGTTGTGCAATGGTGTCTTCATTATTCCAATCCCCCCCCTCGATGTAGTAATAGTGATGTTGGGAATTCAAGATAGGTAACTCACCTGGTTAATTAAGCCAAGTATAAGTTGACGAGCGGGGGCTGAATCTGGCGGAAGAGTACAAAGCTGAATGGCACGCATGTTTAGTGGGCTCAGTTGTTCACCACTGCTAAACGCTCATAGCAGATTGCTTCATACTGTGCAAACAGGATGAGATCATAGTCAGTCATCCACTCATTCATTCATTCATGCTTCGATCCTCTCCCGATCAGCTATTTCAATCAATGCTTATGCCTAGCACTTTGCGCGACCAGCTTCTTTTTGACCGCCTTGGGCATCTTAGTCGCACGCTTCTCCCGCTTCTCCTCCTTGACTTTCTTCTTGTGCTCGCGCTTGCTGTCCTTGTCTTGGAAGCGCTTTCCGCGGGGACGGGCGTCGGCGTCGGAGTAAGAGGCGTCGGAGTCCGAGGGTGCGCTATCTCCCTCCTGGGACGCGGAGTCAGATATTTGTTCGTGGCCTACGGTGAGTGAGACGCCGCCTTCAGCCTGGCCTTCGTCCGGAAATTCCGTGGAGGGTGCGTTTTCAGTGAGTGTGGGGCGAGTAGTGGCTCTAGTTGTGTCGTTTGATGGGTATTCGGCGTCTGCTTGGTTCAGAAGTTCCTCTTTTGAAGGGGCGAGCAGGTCCTTGTAGACGAGTGCCTCGCGGCCTGAGGTCTTGATTTGATTTGCGTCTCTCTCTGCATCGTAGACTTCCTCCAGCGTCTGCGGAATGTACTGCTTGCGGAACACCTCATTCTCGACCTCGTCGTCTTCCTCTTGGCCGGTCCGTTCAGCCATGACCTTGTCAATCTCTGCTCTTAAGGAATCAAGCTCGAGACTAGAACTGCTGGACGTCAGATTCGTGATAAATCCGAACGCTTGTTTATCAGACAAAACGGACACGCCTTGGCGTTTGAAGAAATCAGACATGTTCTTGATGTCCATACGCAGGAAGTCGAGGCTGCGGGGGTGGTCACCCTCCACACTCTGGCTGACGTCAATAATGTAGGGTCGATGTTTGTGGTACAGGATGTTGTATTCGCTCAAATCAGCGTGGACCAGTTTGCACTGTTGCAGCATGAGGCGCATGTACGCGAGGATGTCGATGTAAACGGCGCGCCATCGAGCCAGCGGATCTTCATCAACGAACTCTACGTCTTTCAGTCGAGGAGCAGCTTTACCCTTCGAGTCGCCAATGAAGCTCATCCCAAGAACATGTCGCCGCAGATAGAGGGGTTCAGGGCATGGGATACCGCTTGCGTTTATTCTTTTGAGATTTCGCATTTCCTTCTCTGCCCACAGTTTCACCATTGCTCTGTTGTCGCCCTTATTGAAGCCCTTGCGGAATCGAAATTCGCCTGTCACATACTTCTCCCGGTCTTTGAAGATCAGGATGCTGGTCTTATATACTTTGATCGCGACATGCATGTCTGGTAGCGAGTCATCCTCAGACGCTGCCATGCCATGGTACACATTTGCTTCCTTCCCCGTAGAAATTGTCCCGTTGATTTCTGACACGATGCCTGAGTTGATCATTTGGAAGAGAATCCGTCGGGTTTTTGGATCGAGGACTTGCTCTGTGGTAGCCCGATCACTCTTGTCGCGCTGCCGTGATCCTCCAGGTAGTGACTCAGGGCCCTCAATCTTGAGCTTCTTCATGTCGTAACCGAGTTCACCCATTTTTAATTTCGGCGGCTTTTGTGGATTTGCTTTTGGGTGTTGCCAGGAGGGTACATTTGAGTCTGCCACGACCTCATTGAGCCGTCTTTGTCGATTATATGATTTGGTGAGATCGGCAGGATTTGATGAACCGAGTTGTTCAGGATCATCGAGGGCCTCATCGGCTTCGTAATCTTCATAGTAATCGTCCTCGTCCTCGTCGGAGTTTTCATCATCTTCTTGTATCAAATTTCCCGGGGTCAGCCTTCGCTGGGGAATTACTGAACCAGTATCAGGATAACCCTGATTGGGAATGAATGTATGTGTTGGCGAAATCCCGTCTGCAATGCCTCTGGGGGCGCCATCTTGTGGCTCGGTGCCTGTAGCCATTTTAAAGGTGTCTAATTTCTTCGATTTGGGCAATGAAATGTGACGTGCAAGAAAATTATATATGTACTTGGTAACGCGGCATAAATCGCCACTGGGATTATAAATTCTTTTCTAAAGTAGCGTGTATCGTGCTGGTGATGGGTGACTCGGCGGATGGATTTTTGCGCCACTTGATGCCAAGGCAAATAAAAACTGTGGTTGCAAGGCCCATCTCCCTTGCACGTGATGAGACTTTGGTGAGCCGAATTGTAATATGTGCCTATGACGTCAGGTGTCCGAATGTTCTACCCCGGGCACGTGTCCAGGCAGGCTACCAGCGTCTAACACTTGAATTTCCAAGTTGAACTTGCCATGTTTGCCTTGTAAAGGCAGCCTACCTCCTTTCTGGTCGTCAAGAATGTCCTCCTACTGTCAAGCTAAGACTGCAACATAAATTACAACATGAAGACCTGGATTGCAGTGCATTTGTACGTCATTCCCAGGGATAAGGCTGCAGGCAGCAATCGGAAGTAGTGCCCACGAACCGGCTGTGGTATATTGCAACTTCATCCTGCCGAACGTATTGAGAAGCCTAAAGGCAATGCAAAGTGTCAATGAATGAATACTTGGGGTTTTGAATTGCTACCATGTCCGACCTCGATGAAGCGATACAAGCTGCACATGAAACTGTGAGAGCAACTCCTCACGATGAGCCTATCCGAGTGATACATCTGCATGACCTTGCATCTTTGTTAGATGCTCGATACTCAAGGACCAGAAGTATTGTGGATCTAGAAGATACCATCCAAGCTGGACAAGAGGCAGTCAACGCAGTCGCAGCAGACTCTCCCATTATCGCACCATTATGGCACAATCTTGGAACGAGACTATGGAGCAGATATTTAAGTACCGGATCAATAATAGACCTCGAAAATTGCGTTCGAATTGAACGCCGAGCCATCCGCGCAACTACAGAGAATCATCCAAATCTGATCCCAATGTATCAATGTCTCAGTTTGAGCCTGAGACACAGATACTTAAAGCTCGGGCAGATGGATGACCTAACTGAGGCCATTGAAGCTATACAGCAAGCAATCGATATTGCCCAAAACGATTCAAACAAGGCTGGGTTATTAGCCTGCCTTGGGAATGCAGTTGGAGAGAGATATAATAGAATGGGCCAGGAAGTTGACCTCGAAGAGGCTATTCGAGTCACACGTCAGGCAGTATCCTTAGTTCCAGATAATCATCCAGACAGGCCAGGGTGGTTGAGTAACCTTGGACTGCGTCTCATGGATAGGTATTCGAGAGCGGGAGCTCTGGCCGACCTCGAAGAAGAGATTGAAGTTACACAGCAAGCCATGAATCGAACCCCAAACGATCATCCGAATTCGGCCGCATTGTTTGTTAACCTTGGACTTGGGTTAAGAAATAGATATTTGAAACTTGGCCAGATATCCGACCTCGATAAAGCTATTCAAAGTATGCGAAAAGCTACTTCTATGGCTACAAAGGATTCTCCAGACCGAGCTAAACATCTCAGCAACTTTGGGCTAGCACTCATGGATAGTTATACACGAACTGGAGAACTCACAGAACTCGAAGAAGCTATTACAGCTGGACTAGAAGCAATTTCTCTTACGCTAGAAACAGATACTAGTCTGTTTCTATATTTAAACAATCTTGGAATTCGATTAAGAGAGAGGTACCTACGAACAGATAAATTGACAGACCTTGAGGAGTCCATTCAAGTTGGACGAGACGCTATCATTCTTGCTCCAGACAATCATCCGGAGCGCCTGGCGTGCTTGAACAACCTTGCTCTCGGGGTTGGAGACAGGTACCTGAGAATGGATCGCACGACTGACCTTGACGAAGCTATTCAACTATCACGAGAATGTCTTGATGCAACACCAGGAGATCATTTACGCCGATCTGAACGGCTAAATAACCTCGCAATTCGACTCTGGGACAGGTATTTAAGAGGACATGCAATAGTAGACCTTGAAGAAGCGATCGAGCTTGAGCGAAAATCTATATATATAACTGAAAAGGAGAATCCAAAGCGAGCACAGCGGCTGAAGAATCTGGGAGTTCAGCTTAGAGGTCGATATTTAAGAACTGGGGCGATGCTTGATCTTGATGAAGCTATTCAGATTGGCCGAAAAGCGATAGATACCTGTTCACAGGATGATGCGAGCTTCGCCGAATATTTGGTTTTTCTTGGGAGTGTACTCTGGGATAAATATTCAAGGTCGGAAATAAGAACTGATATCGACGAAGCCATCCGGATCGTTCGAAGGGCTGTCTTCTTGTCTCCGGGAGACCATCCACTACGTGCAGAACGATTGAGCAATCTCGGACTTTTACTGGGAATCAAGTACTCTGATGCCAAAGAGATGCAAGGCCACGAAGAGGCGATCGGCTTGATACGACAGGCTGTCAGTATTACCCCAAAAGGCCACCCAAACAGATCGAATTTCCTTCTTAACCTTGGGTGCCGGCTTCGAGATAAATATTCACAAATAAAAGTCCTATCAGATCTCGAAGAAGCTATTAAAGTTGCGCGAGAGGCCATCACTTTGATTTCCGAAGATCATGTGGACAGCTGTATGCACTCCACCGTTCTGGGAAATTTACTAGGAAAGCTATATCTGGAAACACGGGCCCCAGCGGACCTTGCTGAAGCAATTTCACACCATTTGTTTGTTCTACGCCAGCCTGCTGCACTTCTGTTGACCCGCATTGAAGCATGTATCGAAATTCTTCGATATTGTGCAATTAGTTCAGATTGGCAGCAAGCTTACGAAGCATCTGAAATTGCTGTTCCCCTTATCTCTGGGCTGATGGTACGGTCGCTAGACAATTCCGATAAGCAATACATACTTCGTCAGCTGTCTGGTCTTGCTTCTGATGCGGCCGCGGCCGCATTATCCGTAGGAAAAGGTGCTTCGACGGCGCTGGAATTCCTTGAACTAGGCCGCGGTGTCATTGCCACATCTGTTGAGGATTTGCGAACGAACATTCAAGACTTACAGAACCGACTTCCCAATCTTGCAGAGCAATTTGTCTTTCTTCGAAATGAATTGAGACTACCTGTGACGGACAACATCGCTTTTGTGAATAACGATCGCAAACTTCCTTGGCAAGTTGGTGCAGATTATCGTCATAACACTGCTGCAGAGCTTGACAGTCTCATTACCGACATTCGCAAACAGCCCGGGTTCGAAAGCTTTCTCCTCCCTCCAAATTCGACAGATCTGCAGGCCGCGGCAAGCTATGGTCCTATTGTCGTTATCAACCCGAACAGCTATCGTTGTGATGCCATTATCGTTGAAGAGAGTCAAATATGGTCGCTGCCCTTACCCCGCCTCAACAGTAATGATATTCAGCAGATTATGCAAGGAGTTAGTCTGTCGAGTCCAAAGGTACTTGAGTGGTTATGGGATGTCGTTACAAACCCGATCCTGGAAGCTTTAGGACTGGCTAAGCCATGTCCCGACGACAGCAAGTGGCCCCATATATGGTGGGTTCCTACCGGCCTTCTAACCCGATTTCCTCTCCATGCGGCTGGTTACCACGCCAGATGCTCATTTGAAACGGTGATCGATAGAGTTATATCTAGCTATAGCTCGTCTATCAAGGCAATCATATACTGTCGCCAACATCGCCTTCCGCCTTCAAACTCGAACAAATCTCTTCTTATCGCAATGTCAGACACCCCAAGAATGGCTGCCCGGCTGAAGTTTGCGGCCCGAGAGGTAGCTGCGGTACGTAGCCTTTGTAAATCGACCGCGCTTGAGCCGGTTGAACCAATCCGACGAAAGCAAGAGGTGATGTCACAGCTGCTGGACTGTAATGTGTTTCACTTTGCCGGTCACGGCTACACAGATGCTCTCGACCCATCCAGGAGTTGCTTGCGTCTAGAGGATTGGGAAGAAAATCCACTGAGAGTTGCTGATCTACTGGAGATGAACCTTCGTGAGCGCTCACCATTCCTCGCCTATCTGTCAGCCTGCGGGACTGGTCGAATCAAGGATGAGAGGTCTTTGGATGAGAACATGCATTTGGTTGGCGCCTGTCAACTTGCGGGTTTTCGGCATGTTGTTGGTACTCTTTGGGAGGTTGACGATGAGCTCTGCGTGGACATAGCAAGAATTACGTACGAAGGGATCAGGGATGGAGGCATGACAGATGAATCGGTGCGTCAGGGACTTCATATGGCTATTAGAGAGCTTCGAGATCAATGGCTTAGTCGGTTAATAAAGCCCAGAAATGGAAGCGAATCTGGTGGCAATGGAGATGCATTTTCAATGAATGACAGCAACAGCGTTGGGAATGCCAACGAGGAGAATCAAAGCAAGGGAAATTTCCAAAGGAAATCCAAAGTTCAATACGAGTCGGATGACGTGGATGGTGGGAACTTAATCTGGGTTCCATATGTTCATTACGGGGTGTAAGACTATTTCTTGAGCTTCCTTTATGGAGTCCTCGTTATTCCTTGACACTGGTACGAATATGAAAATTCAGCGCCACCCAGTTCTCAGATAATGGACCCATACCTTGCTGAGAATCGCGGCTAACTGCAGCTTTGCTCATAAACTTGCCGACCTCCGGCAGCTCTAGTGACATGAATGAAGTAGGTTGGGCCGTGAGGAATAATTTCAAAATGTCTTCACACTGGTTGAAGCCCCTGTTTCTCACTTCTTGCTGTACTGTCATTGTAATGTCCTTTTTCCACTCGCCATTGGTGCCCAGCAAAAAGTTTCCGCTTTTATTGCTCCGTCGTGGTGGGATCTCGTCATGGTCGCCGCGAAGTGAGTTCTCTATTTCCCAATCGGAACTCATGTTGTATAGATGCAAGTAAAGGGATTGGCCTCCTTCGCTCGCTTTGTTCTCCACAACTAAAGTCACCTTGGCACCATGCTCCACCTCCACCAGACACTCCGGGTGAGAGCAGCCTGTTTTGCAACAACCTGGGAGGAATACTTTTCCGGCAGTGTCAAAAAGTTGAACCTTGAATGAGTCTTCAAATTCAAGGGCTTTAGGAGCTGAGGAGCGGTTTTCTAAACTTCCTACCATTTCAAACATAAGTAGATGCTCCACGACGTCCAGTAGTGAGTCAGCATTTTCTTCCAGGTCATAGGTAACAGCTGGTAAGTTCGAGATGACTCGTTGTGATCTGTCACGGATCTCATAGTGATCCTTCGAAGTCACAGTCACATAGAAGGTGAATTTGGATCCTGGGTTCACGTCTGCAATATACTGGACATCAAGCGATTTTCGCTTCCGTAGAGCTGTTTCCCATGCAATTTTACTCGACAGACGGAGGTCGAGGCAGACGGACATTGTTCGCAGAGATAGACGAGTAAGTGTTATTGCGGTCAAGCCTGACAACGCTGATGCTGTGGTCAATCCAATTGGATTCAGCTTTGATGTGAGACCTCCAACTTCTGTGACTTCAAAAGCCACTGAATCATGCCTAGATTCAGGCATAGCCTGGTCAAAGCCCATATCATGCAAGGCGAACTCGTCTCCGTTGGCAACCCCATGTGCCTCTCCGGCTTGCAATTGAAGACATCCATCTTTGGTCCTCATTATGGGAATTTGAATCGAGTTGAGCGCGTAGCTTGTGACTTCGAAAAATCCCAGGTTCTTATTCCCATAAAGCATAGGTGCTTGTTTTTGGCAAGCCTCTCGAAATCTGGCACATATATGAGCATAAACATGCTGGTGCCTTCCACCCACCCGTCCATATCTGGTGAAAGCTCTCGTCAAAAAATAAGATAAAGCCCCGTGTTTCTGCCCACTAACATCTATCTCGTGTGCTATTTCTGTAGGTCCGCATGCGGTATAGACAGTATATCCTTCCGGATTGATCAGCCAATTCGAGCTCATCGAAACGCTACGGGAAGCTGAAGGGATGACCCCACTTTCTAGGCAAGGCTTCTGATAGGCAACAGGTGGATATGCCATGTCGACTTCGGGGTCATAAGAAAGAAAGCGAACGGTATGATTGTTTCGCATCACGCTTCCCGAAAAGCAGCAGTCTAGAACCACCGTAACTGCCAACCCCTTCTCTACCATACCATGCAGTAAACCAGCCAATTCTTCGCCGCGGAGATATCGAATTCTGTCACCGTTTAGTCCCTCGAGGAGAACTAGGGCCAGATCACCCGTGGATCTGTTGGAGAACTCGCCCTTGGGTTCCATCGCGGTTCCATGCCCAGAGAAATGGACATAAACAAAGTTGCCGCGAGAAGACTCGAACAATATCTTCTCAAGACCAGAAACAACATTGCTGTAAGTGGGTAGGTTCTGTTTGTTTTGAGCTGAACTCTCCTTGTCGCCGTCCGTAAGGCTGGCCGTTAGTATTTGGACATCAGCCCGCGCTGGCAACTTTTCCAAATGCGTCTTGATTTCTCTGACGTCGTTTACGCAGCCTTTTAAGAGAGGATGTTCGCTATAGCTCCCTGAAGGGTAGAGGTCTATACCGATCAAAATTGCCCGATGTGTTACGATATTGATACTCGATTTCGCCATTATCAAAATCAGGCGCACCTTGGTGACATAGAAAAGAACAGGTTGGGTTAGGAACAAGAGTGAAATGGTGAGGCTGAGAAGCTAAGGTCAAGTGCTGTGGATTTTCACTCTTATCGTTCGCCGAGGTTGACCGGTGAAAGGAAAAGAAACCCAAAACAAAATTAGTCGACGTGAGACGCAATATTGGAGGGAGTGAACTTCTCTGGATTGGCACTCAGTATTGCTAAGCCGCATGGCTCTGAGGCTATGATCACAGCCCCTGCACATTATAGTTGGCGGCACTTTCTTTGAAGGCCACTAGTCAGCCCACCTTACCGGTGCCCTCTTGAAGCAGTTTCCTTTGCGTGGTGATTGTAAAATGTACCATTCTTGCACGAGACTGTGTAGAATTTAAGCTGAGGAACATCAGGCTCCTAGAAAACAAATCCGAGGATCGGAACGGCGGGCACTAGGAAGGGAAAACGGTATATGTAGCACCAGGAAATGATATAGAGCAGAATGGAATACAATTCAGGAGCATGCCCTTTTCCAAATGATATTGATTTCATTTTCTCATGACTGCCATTGTGCCAAAGGCATCCCCACCCACCGCTAGTGAAACAGGGAAGGAATAAATAATCAGCTCCAAATCGAAGCAGCAATAAGTATTCGATGTCGATCTGTCAAGCCTTTTGTGAGCCCGAGGAGCCCCTCGGGCTGCGAACGGCCATTACGCTGCCTGTAAAACACTTTCCTCTACCTCTTGGCCGTTCTTGGCCGATGAACCATCATTGTTGCAAAGAGTATATCGCCCAGATGTTACAGTTGCGATCAAGTAGTTCTCCACTTGCCCTCCCTCCACTAGAGATACGCGATCCCCGACACGAAATTTGGGTTTCTATAGTAACATTAGTCGAGGCATAAAGTATGTGGGCGATGCGAACAGACCCATCCAGGAAGTTGAATCTTTCCCCGGCCATCGTCGGAGAAAGTGAAATCAGGACTCTGGCGACCATTGCTAGAAGGCGTCAGTATTAAGCTTGAATGGTAGGCATTCTGGATTGCTCGCCCGTCATTGGTGGCCATATCGTAGATAAGTACAAGTTGTGTCAACGAATTGTAGAGTGAATGAAAAAGTTTCTTGAAATATTGGAGGATAGAACGCCTTGATACTTATTAGGCACTCATGGCCAACCACAATACTTGATATTATGGTTTACTTACTAAGTCTATGCTGGTGGCCTCGGCTTGTTGGCGCGGTTCGTTTGCTTGAAGAAGCTGGAAGCACCAAGCAGCGATGGGTTGCATCGAGCCAGGATGGGGCACTAAGTAGAGGTTTCTGGTACTCCGTACTGCGTTTGCTTGAGGACAGAGAATCCGACACTGCCCCCCGCACTATCCCATTTCGATGGCAATGTGGCGCAGACACCTAAGCCTACTCTTGCCCAACTAAATAGACAGGATCACAAAAACTAAAGTATTGGAATTCTGCGATCAAGAGCGTTCGAGGAAACGTCTGAATTATACGTGGTCCATGTACAGGGAGACTTTCATCAGCTTCAGAGCCCATCGGAGATTTTAATGGCTAGGATGAAACTGCTTAAAATATCCCTTCCTGTTTTCAGCTGGAAGTACTGGTCGCCACGCTCACACTTCGAGGCAACTACAAACCTAGAGCTTGGCCCCAGTAGGACTGATTGCAAGCAAACGACAAAGAGTGCGCAAATTCTGATTCAATATGACTTTGCGCCTCAGCAACTAATCGTTGACTAGTTGAAGTGTACAAGGATGGATATCCTCGCTTTGCTGCACTCCTCGCGGCCAATGGCGACTTTTTCATATTTAGAGGCTTTCTCAGACTCCGCGCAAGACTTCTGCTATCAAAACAGGACGAGCTGTCTATGCTTGAACAGCAACTGGACCAGATTGACCAGCATGAGACCTCGGCCCTTTTCCTAGGCAAGCGCAGGAGTGATAGAAATCCGGAGCGCAGCTCTGCTCTTGCTGCGATCGATCGAGTGCTGGTTGAATACGGTGAGATTTATGATATTTATTCTCAGATGATATTGAAACTAATTATCACCAGATTCACTTTTGGAGAGGACAAACCGGATGATGTGCTTCAACTCTGCTCTGCCAAGGGACGTTGCAAGCTTACAAAACTGGGTAGAAGGGACTGGCAGTCTAAGTAGAGAGGAGACAGAGTACTTGGAACATGAACGCGAATTAATCAATCTGGGACCTCCCAGGGACCATGCAATGAAGCAACTCGAAAACTGGGTGGAGGATCGACTAGTTCGTCACTACAAAGGCTTCCGAACGGTATGATCCAACCATCTCAGTGGGAAATTGGTCTAATGGGTGACACAGGTTCCTCAATACAACTTATCTACCAACCCAAATGTATATCTTTATTCAGGGTCTTTAGTTAAGCGAATGGCTGGAACGATCATGTTGATTCTCATAACGGTTCTTCTTCTGGTGCCAGTCGTTGTCTGCATTGCCATTGACAGCATGTGGGCTCGAATCTGCGTTATAATAGGATCTACAATCATTTATTTGACAATTTTATCCAGTTTGACGAGGTCAAGAATGATAGAGCTTATATTGGCTGGAGCTACGTAAGTCCGCAGTATGCTGGTAAAACGGAGTTATACGTGGCTGATAATGAACACGATAGTTTCGCGACTGTATTGACAGTCTTCGTCTCTGGCGTTAACGGTTCAAGTGGATGATACTAGAAAATCAACAGCAACAGCGATATGAACGAATGGCCCCTATAATAGTGAAACATCATTATCTGGCTCAGATCGAATTGCATGACTGCGTGCCAAAGGGCTTCTGCCACAACCCTCTGTCCCTCTTCTTCCTCGTTGTGCTTGACAAGCTCGATGCAGAACTCTCTCGCAATACGAGCACAATAAGCATCATTGGTTGACCATAAAGCGCCTATCACATGAGCAAAGCCTGCCACCTGGTAAGCACCAGCTCGATGAAGGTCTTCATCCGCGGACCTGCCTGCATTGCCCTGCACCGTGAAGCAGGCTGAAAGAAACGCCAACCAAAGCTCTTGTTCTGCTGCAAGCTAAGAAACTTCCCACATTGTCAACCTGTCAGTTGTTATTTCCTCATCAACCTCTTTTTGATCTGATCCGAAATTCCGTGGCACGCAAGTGAGCAATCTTTGATTGACAAAGCTCTTCTAAGACGCTTTCAGTAGTCGGTACGCGGAATTCCTTGATTCTATAAACAGTTTGACAAGATAACAGGATTGAGTCCCTCTCTTTTTCGACTCCGGGAAGACTCCTCTAGCCGACAGTCGTAGACGTGGTAACCAGAAGAATTGAATCAGCGCTTTTCTTCCCAGGATCGTTTGTGATTGGCACGGAAGTTCGCATTCGCGAGTATTTAGGAGCCTTGATGGTCAGTGTATAAGAGGGACGATACGGTTGAGCGTGTTCGTTGAGGACGCTGGTGAAAATTCACACCGACTGCGTGGAAAGGCAACAAACTGGCTAGCCCACAACCGATCTATCAGACCGTGAATCTCTTGGAACATCTGGAATCGTTCGTAGCCCGGGAGTTGCCTGATTTCATCTGAGCTTCGTCAAAGATTTCTGTCGCTCTTCTCCAAGCTCTCTTATGATCACTGCTACCCTGGAGTTCCTTCACTCCAGTCGTTGTAAATGTCAGCTGGAAAAGATCCCGTGCGCTAAACATCAGTTCCATCCCCATCTACCTGATAGCGGAGGCTTCTGTGTCTTCTCCCTAGGTCCTGATATTCTTCTCTGAGTGATAGAAGAATGCCACAGTCGCCGATGGAGTAGCCGAGGATGATACCACGGCCAAGTTCGAGTTGTTGCAAGGCTACTGTGGCCTCTCCAATATGGAGACTCGAGGATGCAGCAAGTGAACCAATGCTCGACACCTGGCTTATCGCGTGTCGTTGGTCCTCGCGACTCGTATAGCGGCGACACGCAAGGGGGACGAACACCCTTGAGGTCCTCTTCAGCCAAATTTCTTACCCAATCCCAGTCGCGCTGGCCGATGCAGATCGAAATGGCACTCATAGCGGACTCAATCCGATCTAGTGCAAGACAGTGTGAATTCCAGATTTTCATCTTGTAGAAATCGAAAGCCTTGCTTCAGTCAATAGTATCCTTTGTCACTATGTGGGACTAGAAAGGAGCTTTCAGTATCTGAATCATCCTCCCTAGAGCAATTTTGCAAAGCTGCTTGATTGACGACAATAAGAAGTGAGCATGACACTGCTCACACTCCAATGGGTGCCATCAAGATCCCATGCTGATGACATCCCTTTGCAGGCCATGCCATGCACTTTTATATTCAACCAAACAAGAACTCAGGAACGTTCATTTGCTAGCTACCAACAAAGATGCCCCACAAAACCCTAAAGTGGTCTATTTCCTGAGCTCTGCGTGTCCAGATCTGCTGCAGAAGTGCCAAAGCCTCTCGAAACATGGCATACCTGCACTTTCGATACCATCCTTCGCAGTACATTTTGATAAACTCCTGTTCATATGCATCTCCACTTTCTGAGCCTGCCAAAAGACAGGGAACAAGAGTTGCTTCTGCAGCGGCGAATCTGTTCGACAACATCGGGCACTATCCAAAACCAACATTGAAAGTGATGTGACCTCGGGCAATCGCCCATCATCTGTCCTGTCCCAATGGAAAACCCGGGAGATATACAGTAAGAGGGCATATTTCCACGTGTTACCCGCGTTGCAGATATCATGCCAATGTTGGACGAGTTCACTACTGTTAGCTGAACCGGGGTATTCGGCTGGACCCACGGCGTAGGTTCGGATGGAGCGCTCAGTCTCTAGAACTCGATCGAGGTCGAACCTCGCATATTTCAGGCCGACTATCTGTCCTCTTTCTCTGGCTAACTGGGCCAGTTCTCTGCAATATTTGAAGAGATCTCTAGGGACTCCCGACAGAGTGAAAATGCTCCACGTAGCAGCATCATCATAAGCCAAGGTTGAATCATTGTACGATAGGGGAAAAACCGGTTCCGAACGAGCGACCAGTGCGACGCTACAATCCCACCTTCATTATCTCTAATCAGCCAAGTTTTGTTGAAATACTGCGGAACCTGGGAGGAAGTAGAATGGATTTGGGGCGGTCCAGAGTACTCACCAAACGAACATCGCAAGCTGAGCCCGAAAGCGTGTTGCGGACGAGGCAACACCAAGAACACCTCCAAGCGACTCGATATTGAAGAAGGCATTTGACAAACGCTCTTTCCAAGGCCCTGCGGCAGAGAACTTCGTCTAATACAAGTGATCGTATTATACTATATAATTGCGATCCCTGTATCAAGATTGGTGGCTACACTGAACAAAGTGCTCGATGTCACACATTTAAGAAATCTTACTACACTAGTGACTCGATAAGAAGCTCGGAAAAGATGATAAGAGTGCATGCTTGTGCAGTTCCCCTGTGAATTGGAGTGGATAAACTCAGAAGAGTCCTAATTCGGGTTATTGTTGAAAATTAATTACCCGAATAGGCACATCACATGCTGCTCGGGTGCGGGGTGAAGCCTTATTCGTTCCCGTTAAGGTCGCTCAGATAGACCGTCATCATTACCTTGCGTTGAAAGATGCATGCCACCGCTTGTGGTATCGTAAGCAGCACGTAGCGCCCTCTTCAAATAAAGCACATGCGATATTGGTATTGTCACAGGTTGAACCTGTACTAAGTCTGGGTATGAACCAGCGATGAGATACTGAAAGGCTGGGCCTGATCACGTGAAGTAGCCTCGTTCTGTGCCAGCTAATTTCCTTTCCCTGGGTGTGGGCGCCTTGTGCCCTTGGCGACCCTTCAAGTGACTTGGTTCGCAACACCTCTACCTTGGTCCGGTGCACATACCTCATCTCAACATTCTCACCCACTCCTATCTCCCACAGAGAGGATGAAAGCCTTGCAAGGTTGCAAAATGGCTGAAATGAAAGATTTCGCCGTCTACCTAAGTACCTACATAGGTATAATTGCCCAGCCTGATCGCCACTTCTTTGGGGCAGCAATCCGAGTACGAGGCGTGCGGTCGCGGAACGATAATTGCCCCGAGCACCACTTTAGAACCTTTCTAGGCAGTAACAAACGCGCCCTTGTTGTACATTTTCTTGAAATCAAATGCTGATTCAATAGAAGTCTGTGCATTGTGCAGCTCACCCCTTACTCAGCATCCCGGACGACGGTGATATATTCAGGTCCGCCACCAACATCGCCGCCATCGCTGCCTGTTGCCATTTCTCACGGTCGAGGCATAATGTCCATGCAATAGCATAACCTTTGGGATATTCCCTTGGCGCTTATGCATATATTTTCACAAGCTGGAATGGTGGATACCCAGAGATGCTCTACCGAAACACTCCAGTGTTCTTTACGTCGGAGTCATAGCCGACTACGACGATGTTGTCGTGGTTTTGCTCGTGAAAGATGGACTCCGCGGGCACCGGGGGGGGGACGACAATGAAACCTATATAAAGGTGCTCATCTACATAAGATGAGGAGGAACATCACTCGAATCATCATCACAAAATCATCTTCAAACCATCAAAGGCAATCGCATCCTACAGAACAATGGCGCCAGCAACATCAGGGACCACTCTCGTCGGGCTTGGAAATATGGGAGCAGCTCTCGCTCACGCGTTCCTTAAATCTGGACGTTCAATCACAGTTTGGAATCGCACAAGCACCAGGCCAGCCGTGGCAGAAGCCATCGAGGCAGGCGCCTCGTATGAACCGGATCTTGCCAAGGCAATTTCAGCTAACAGCATAATTGTCTTCTGTGTTCTCGAGTACAAGAATATCTACCAAGGCCTTGAACCACTGGTAGCAAGTGGCCTGCTGAAGGGGAAAATCATCGTTAACCTGACAAATGGCACACCCCGGGATGCAAGGGACGCCGCCAAATGGTTGAAGGATCACGAGGTCGCCGGTTACTTCGATGGTGGAATTATGGTCACCCCTCAGAATGTCGGCACTCCGATATCCATCGTCCTGATTAGTGGTGAAAGCGAAGGCTTGCTTGAAAGCAGCGGGGTCAAAAGTCTGATTAGCGCCATCGGGGCGCCAGACTACAAAGGCGAGGATCCAGGGGTCGCCGCGGGTTATGACCTCGCGCTGTTGTCTGGGATGTTTGGCATGTTCATTGGATCTCTAACGGCTTTGGCCCTGATTCGAAAGCAGCTTGACCGCACACAACACACTACTGGTGCCAATGGGAGAAAGAAAGCCGCAGTTACTGGTGGTCTCGCGGAGGTGGTCACCACATATTTCAACCCTCTTCTCACAGAACTGATCCCGTACAACGAGCTTCTCGCAACCGACATCGACAACAACGAGCAAAATAACAATCATGGCAATCCGATGGAAATGATGCGGATCGCGATGGACAATATCATTCGCGGATGTGAGGAGGAGGGCGTGGATGCGGAAAGTCTGAAGTATTTTGCAGGCTTGGCCGAGCAGGTGGTTCGTTTGCATGGCCCCGACAGCGGTCTTGCTTGGGTGCATTCATTGCTCTTGAAATAAATTCAGGGAACTGATAACCTAACCCAAACTCCTCAATTGTCAAATCTCCACACGACGAGCTAAATGTAGTGCTCAACAATATCAGACCATGTCCCTAGCCCAACCGTTGCCCTCAAGGCTAACGTCTAAATCCATTTTACATAGGTATCCTCTCATACAATCGTCAATAATATTCCATTCCCGCGATATCTCATATCGCAGAGTCCATGATGGTGCCATTTGGCAGGCAAGTGGTACATAGTGAGGGTCATGACTCATCCGGCACAACGATCGCTGCACCTAAAACTAGATGGCCCGCTGCTCCGTTCATGCTCGCACTTGCAGTCCAAGGCATATGACTTGCGCACATGCCCGCACGAGTAGGTGATCATACTATAGCACATGGCTATGCCCTTGTTTCTGAATTGAGGATGTCAGCGAAGGGTCCGTCGAGTATATGGAAGGACGAAGAGACCTACGTGGTAGAGTTGAATCCTTTGGGTAAGCGGAACAGGATATTTTGGCGGGTTTGCTTTTGATGTATGCGATATGTTTGATATGGCTAGGCAGCGACACACAGAGGGAGGGATGATTTGGTGTGAGAGATAATATGATAGCATCGAACTTAGATATCCTTGGTCACCCGGAAATGCGAAAAGTTTCATACAATATACTCTGTGCTTGGGTGGTAGTTAGTCAGGCTGCTCAGTTAGTCCATTGTCAGGTCATATGCCTCATGGGAACGGCAGAAGGCTCGGGCCCCTGTTCCAATTCATTCTGTGGTGGTGAATGTCTTCTTGTGATTGTCAAAGTTCCACTCGATTGGGGCGCAGCCTGAGGATGAAACGCTGTTCCTTTTACATTAGCTTTTCAGTGTCATCGTCACCCACCGCGCTGTCCCATGAGAAAAGGCATCGAGGACCTTAGGGTTGATTTCTGAAAATAGATGTTAAGCAAAAGGGAGATCCCCGCCAGGGACTCACATGCTGTTCTGGTTCGCTTGAGCCTAGGCCCTCGGGCTTTCGAGTGCCTTGAAATGGGTTTTCCGCGTTAGACTAATATCGCCAGGGGTCTGAGGGCCCTCAGACCTGGGCCGATGGGGAAGGTGTCGCCCTCGGCCGTCTCGAAGCTTTTTTCTTCTGCGGCCTAAGCCTCGAGCACATATTGGCTACTTAGGTTGTTTCAAGTGCTTTATTGGCTTGGTTCTCAAGCTGGGCCCCCAATGGGGAATCCTTCAGGCGTCCCGGCTCCCTGCTCATCTGTAAACACGGGGGAACCTCTCGGCAGTTAAAAAGTCGCCTGCGCAATTAGTGACTTGTGGGTAAAGTACTTTACTCATGGAGGATCGTTCCGCAGGTGCTTACAGACTCGTTCAGAGTGCTAAAGTCAGGCAATACTAGAGTTCAGGCTGGTTGGCGGATGGTTACTTTGCTTTTTCAAACTCTCTCTCTTTGTGTTGCTTTTTCTGGTTCCTTCGTGACCACTGACTATCTTGTAAGGCGCTGGAATGTGTATCATTTACTTGACATAAAGCGTTCCTTGATGACTACCACTTCCGTACATATCGGTTGCGACTGGGCGTTCGACGGTCTTGGTTGCTTCACTTTGAAATACGCCTACCAGGAAACCAGTAGTCAAGATACGGAAAAACGAGCTTGGCAAATGGGTTGGTATTGTATTAATCTGCAGTTTGGGGAACCGAAAGTACAAGCACGCAGACTTGCAATAGTTGGGTTAGCTCCCCCTGCGTCTCAAGAGAACGAAAATGCGTCATAACACTCGCTTTCAGTTGGAGAATGCGTGCATGCAGATAGGGAATAGTAAGGTTAGGTTAAGGAAAAACGCCTGTGGCAACCACCCCGGAGATGATCAACACGATGAAGTGGAAGGAGGACTTCAAACGCGCTTGTCAGGGCTCGACAGCCTTGCTTTCGTTCGGGTAGCTGGGGTCTTCGAATGGCTTCACACCCATCATCTTCCAGACCTGCGTCGCCCAGAGATCCTCATGGGGCATTTTTCGATCGAATGAGGCTTCTCGCACACCATCACTAACATACATTGCATCCTTGCCCTGGATTTGCAGCCAATACCGTCAGCTATCGATATATCCGAGAGGATTATGTGCCAGGGGTGCGGGGTGCACTTACCAAGCCAAGTGTCAGTTCAATGGACCAGTTGACGAGGCCTGGCTTGAAAGACTTCAAAGGTTTGCCTTTTATGGCTCGCACGATGTTGTCTGCAACGAACATGCCTTGAATTGACGCGGCTCGCCCTAAGCTTGGACCCGGCATATCGATGACATCGCCCGCGGCGAAAACGTTCTGGTTTGGCGAGTTGACAATCCTTAGGCTTCTGTCGACCAGTATCTTGCCGGAAGGAGTTATTGATGCGGGGGAGAAGTCTTTGATTAGATCGGCACGCGGATACTGGCCAGTGCATCGAACCTGACATGGCAATTTAGATGATTCTGGGAGTGAGTGATCAGCAGACTCACCAGGGTATCGCAAGGAAGGATAAGTCCAGTCTTTAATGTGACCTCCTTCGGATCGTCTTCATCTAATCCAGTTGTGGCACGCTCATTGAGATAGGTCTTTACTCCCAGGGCGTCTAGTGCCTCCATTGCCTTGGTATGAAGAAGTGGACCAAAGTTGTTCAAGAGACGATCCCGCGAGTGTATCAAAGTTACATCTTTCTCAGGATACTTGGACTTTGCGTCACTAGCAACTTCCATACCAGCTGCACCCCCTCCGACCACAATGACCCTCTGAGCTTGCTTGATTCGTTCTTGTTGGTCTTGGAAAAACTTGATACACTCTGGCTTTTCAGTTGCCTGAAGCTTGGCCGGGTATCTGGCATTCGACCCGGTCGCGACCGCAAGATACTCGTATTTAATCTCCAACCCATCTTCCAAAACGACTTTATCAGTGTCAATCGAGCCCACCGTACCTCTCTTGAAAACATAGACACCTTCTGGAATTGACGGTAAGGGGTCCAGGTAAGGGATGAATGCTTTGTGATCATGACCAGGGACGACAGTCGATCGTGGAAAGTTCCATGTGAAGTAGAAATGCGAATTTCTTTCGATTAAGATTACTCTGTACCCACTGGGAAGGGATTGGGCGAGTTGCTTCGCAAGGTAGAAGCCTGCGAACGATGCCCCGATGACCACGACATTTTTGGGGTTGTCTCCGACTTTGTAAGTCAAGCGATTGATTTTTGCCGATATGGTGGATCCAAGCAGGTATATAGCAGAGGTCAAAAAGTACCCTGCTAGCTTCAGGATGAGCAATAGCTTGCCAGACATCTTTTCTGCACGGTGTGACTAGGCAAGCAGAGGCCGAAGTCCTCTCTGGACGGGGTATCACGATCTTATCTGATAAGATTTCCATGGAGTGTCCGGTTTCGGAGTGATGCCTAGTAATTAATTACCTCTGAACTCCACGCTTCCGAGCCGCATGGAACCAAACAAGCACGGCCGAACCCACCAGCGTGTAGGGAAGGCCAGCTCGTGCTCAGATAATATAGTGAAATTCATTCTCGGAGTAGCCCTTAGGTAAATAGTTGAAGACGCCGAATGCTAAGGAACCCACCGATTTATTGCTGAGTCTTGAGCATTATTCACAACTCTTGTCAGGGGCCTGTCATGTCAATCAAACGTTTCTCATTCCCGAGAGAATCCGAGTTCAGTGTTCAGCATCCACCGATGGTGCGAACGTATTTACCTCGATGTCCATGTTATCAGTATATCTGGTGTTCTGAGGGAGACCCTTCGGCCCATCATGTGTATTATTGAGAGGATTAACTTCGAGATCCGACAGATTTCACCTTGGCCTTTGGAGGGGTTCATGCGCTAACCATAGGGGGCTCCTAGCTTAAGACTCTCGTCAAGAAGCCTCCACCGTTCATTGAACCGAAGGAGGCGGACTGGTGGAGGGTTCAGAGGCATCGGCTGATTCTCCTCAAACATCGATCGCTCGATCATGGTCGAGTCTAACAGTGTATATTTAGTTCTGCCGAATATCTCCTATCATGTTGAAAGGAGGCAAGTAGTAATGAGTTGTGGACGATGACATTTGCCTCATAAGTACCTGGGTCTCTTGTGCAATTTGATTGCCGGAATCTCCTGTAGTAGACTGGTAATCGCAATAAAGGATCAACAGTGAGAGGGAGGTCGCTCCCAGCCTGTGGTGGGCAGCACTGTCGCGTCCGCCAAGACAATTTATTAATTAATTGGGAGACGCGTTTTGGAGGCATCGCGTTCCGCATCTTTTCCCAAGCCTGAGTTCAGCCTTCGATCGATCGACATATGCGCCCTTCTGCATCGCTAAATCTGACCATTTATGCGACTGTGAGAAGATGCATATCAAGCAGATAACCATTCAAGGCTTCAAAAGGCAAGGAGCCACCCATTGACCCCTGTCTTCCCTTCTGACTTTCCCCGCAGCTACAAGAACCAAACCGTTGTTGATCCATTCTCGCCAAAGCTCAATGTCATTGTCGGTCGCAATGGCTCTGGGAAGAGTAATTTCTTCGCCGCCATCCGGTTTGTCCTCAGCGATGCTTACTCGCAGATGGGGCGCGAGGAGAGGCAAGCTCTCATTCATGTAAGTTCAGTTAGTCACACCCGAACATAAGGCTCGCTAACTAGGTCTAGGAAGGATCCGGTTCAGCAGTGATGTCTGCTTACGTTGAGGTCATCTTTGACAATTCTGATGGCCGCTTTCCTACTGGTAACGACGAGCTCATCTTGCGCCGAACAATTGGTCTCAAGAAAGACGAATATTCCCTTGATCGCAAAAACGCAACGAAGCAGGATGTTATGCAACTCCTCGAGAACGCCGGCTTTTCACGAGCCAACCCCTACTATATTGTTCCCCAAGGCCGCATTACGCGTCTGACTAATATGAAAGACTCTGAACGTCTTGATGTCTTGAAGAGCGTCGCTGGAACACAACAATTCGTTGCCAAAAAGGAAGAGTCACAAAAGATTATGAGTGAAACAAACAATAAACTTTCTGCGATCGACCAGACCTTTGAGCAGATCAATGAGCGGCTTGCAGAACTCGAGGAGGAACAAGAAGAGCTGCGCGACTTCCAAGATCAAGACCGCGAGAAGCGCGCATTGGAGTACACTCTCTTCCACCGAGAACAAGAAGAGATTAACAAAGCTTTAGCAGGCCTGGAAGATAGAAGAGCTGGAGGCATCGACGATGCTGATGAAAATCGCGAACGACATGCTCAAGGCGAGGAGGAATTGGTCAAAATCAATCACCAAATTCAATTGTTAAACCAGCAAATCCATACCGCACGACTTGAGAAGCGACAGTATGAAGATGACAAGCGTGAGAAGGCGAAGTCACGGGCACAGGTCGAACTCGAGGAGCGAAATATGTCTCATGGACAAGCCGCCGCCCAGCGCTCCAAAGCAACTCGTGATAAGGAACTCCAGGCCGTCCGAGCTCAAATTCGACAAATCGAGAAGGAGCTCAAGAGCGTGATTCCTCAATTTGAAGCAGAATACACGAAGGAATTCTCCGTCAAAACCCGCTTGGATGAGGCAGAAGCAAATTTGCAACGGCTATACGCCAAGCAGGGCAGAAATTCGAGATTCAAGACCAAAAAGGACCGTGACAACTGGCTGCAGACTCAGATCGATGAGGCTTTCGAATCTCTATCTCGCTTCAAGGCCACTCGCATGCAAACATCAGAAGGTATCGTTAATGATCAGAAATTAATCTCTCAGTTGGAGCAGGAGATTCAGGAGCTTCAAGAACAGGCTGGTGGCCCGGATGAATCCATTGATCGTGAGATACAGGCTGCAAACGAGCGAAAGGAGGCCCTGATGGATGAAAGAAAGCTGTTGTGGCGAAGAGAGGCACAATTCGACTCGGAATATGCTACCGCACAAGATGACCTCAGAAAAGCAGAGCGAAACTTGTCCCACATGATGGACGGCAATACTAGTCGAGGTTTAGATGCTATTCGACGCATCAAGCAACAGTACAATCTGGACGGTTGCTACGGCACGCTTGCAGAACTCATTGACGTACCTCAGCATCATACGGCAGTTGAAGTAACCGCCGGGGCATCTCTTTTCCACTATGTGGTCGACAACGACGAGACTGCGAGCAAAGTCATGGAGATCCTGAATAACGAGCGTTCCGGACGCATCACGTTTATGCCATTGAATCGCTTGAAGCCCAAGGTGGCCAATTTTCCAAACGCACAGGATGCTCGACCACTAATGTCCCTCATCAATTATGACCCGAAATTCGAAAAGGCCGTGCAACAAGTGTTCGGGAAAGCAATAATTGCCCAAAATCTAAGCATTGCAGCTCAATATGCTCGAACGCATGGGTTGACTGCAGTAACCCCCGAAGGTGATAGGTCCGACAAGAAAGGCGCCTTGACTGGTGGTTATCATGATATACGGGCCTCTCGACTGAAAGCAACGAAGGCAGTAACCTCTGCCCGTGAGAGGTTCGAAGAAGTTAGAGCGGAAAGTAATGAGAACAAGCGGAAGATTGAGAAAATGGACCAAACAATCACCAAATCGGTAGGAGAGGTCCAGAAGTTGGAGCAGAAAAAGAATCAGAGCCAAGGATACCAAAGATTACAAAGACAGGAACTCAGAAATAAAGTTGATATGCTTCAGCGGAAGAAGGATGACCTGGATGCAAAGAAAAGACAGGAAACGACCATTGCATCCAACGTGAAGATCCTCAGCGACCAACAAACTTCATACCAATCAGAATTGTCCTCAGACTTTAAGAAAGCTCTGACAGCGGCGGAGGAATCCCAATTGGAGAATTTGACCACGACTATTCAGGCCTTGAGACTTGAGTACAACGACCTCTCTGCTTCTCGAGCAGAGATCGAAACCAAAAAGGCAGACCTAGAGGTCAAACTGAATTCGAGTCTGAGACCTCAACTAGCCGCCCTGGAGACCGATGAGGGAGACTCCGAAGCAACCACCTCCGCAACCCTACGAGTGAAACGTGCTGAATTGGCCCGCCTCACCGAAGATTTGGAATCCATTCAGCAAAACCTTGATGATCTTGACGATCGACTGGAGACTTCTGCCATTCAAGTTGCTGGACTCGAGGCACAAGCTGCTGAGACCCGGAAACAACAAGAAGAATTGTCCAAATCTATTGAGCGACATCAACGACGACTTGAGAAATCTGTGCAAAAGAAAGCTGCTCTGCTGGCCTCAAAGCAAGAGGCTTTGGAGAACATCCGAGAGTTGGGCGCAATACCCGACGAATCAAGGACAAAATATCGATCAATGGACTCCAATGTAATCGTGAAACGATTACAGAAAGTTAAAGAGTCGTTGAAAAAGTATAGCTCTGTCAATAAGCACGCTTTCGAACATTACCGAAAATCGATAAAGCAGAGGGAGGAACTTGATGCTCGACGAAAGGACCTTGAAGCGGCTAAGACATCCATCCAGAATTTGATCGAGGTCCTTGACCAGAGAAAGGATGAAGCCATTGAACGAACTTTCAAACAAGTCAGCAAAGCTTTTGCGGAAGTCTTCCATAAACTCGTTCCAGCAGGGAGAGGAAGACTAATCATCCAACGGAAAACCGATGCACGTCAAGCAGATGATGAAGAGTCTGACGAGGAGCCTGTCAATAAACGCGGTGTCGAAAACTATACTGGTGTTGGAATTAGTGTGAGCTTTAATAGCAAACACGATGACCAGCAGCGCATTCAGCAACTCAGTGGTGGACAAAAGAGTAAGTTTATTCCCCAATCACTCGAAACATCCCGACTGACCAAACTACTAGGTTTGTGCAGTCTCGCACTTATTTTCGCTATACAAGCAACAGATCCAGCTCCATTCTACATTTTCGATGAGATCGATGCAAACCTTGACGCCCAATACCGTACCGCTGTTGCCGACCATCTCATGTACCTAGCAAACAAGGTTGACGAAGCAGAGACTGAAGATGATCGCCCATCAAGCGGCCAGTTCATCTGTACAACTTTCAGACCGGAAATGTTGAGAGTGGCTGACAAAGTCTATGGAGTGACGTTTGCAAACAACGTCTCTAGTATCCGCGTTGAATCGATCGAGAACGCCTTGGATTTTGTGGAGAGCCAAACCCAGTGAGATAGGACAATGCATGCTACGAGATGTTGGGTACAGAGGGGTTTGTCATGCTCATGAGAGATGATGCTTTCTATGAGCAAAGCCGAGCTAATTTTTGCTGTTTACGAACACTTAGTCGACAGAGAGCCAGTCTTGTGGTAAATAAGATTTGATTGTCAAACGTACCTACGATGCTCGTCTAAAGCTGGACATGGATGATTATGCAGGCGACTTGGGCAGTCTTCGCGACGCGTCTGAATATTTATTGCCCTGTTCCACTTTACGCGTTGGAGAGCGCCAAGACAAAAATTTGAGCCCCGCAGCAAAACAGATTCATTCATGTCTTCAACCGCCCGCTGCCTCGAGTCTTTCTTTTCCCTTCCTTCCCGCCGGCATTAGCCAGCGACGGCGACCTACATTTTGACCTTTGTTGCTCTTCCTTGACATCATGAAGTACATACTTGTGTCTGGTGGAGTTATCTCCGGGATCGGCAAGGGAATAACCGCATCTTCAGCCGGCCTCTTGCTGAAGACACTCGGCCTCAAAGTCACCGCCATTAAGATCGACCCTTATATCAATGTCGACGCAGGTACTATGGCTCCAACTGAGTATGACTGAAGCATTGCAGTAATACCCTACATTTACTGACCTTTTATAGGCACGGAGAGTGCTTTGTGTTGGACGATGGCGGTGAGGTCGACCTCGACCTTGGAAACTACGAACGATACCTCAATATCACTTTGACTCGAGAAAACAGCGTTACAACGGGAAAAATGTATCAACATGTTATTGAACGCGAAAGACGGGGTGATTATCTGGGCAAAACAGTACAAGTCGTGCCACATGTCACCAACGCAATTCAAGATTGGATCGAGCGAGTCGCTAGAATTCCAGTCGATGACACAAATGAACAGCCAGATGTGTGCATCATTGAGCTTGGTGGAACGGTCGGTGATATTGAAAGTGCGCCTTTTATTGAGGCCATGCGACAACTGCGACGACGTGCTGGTCGCGATAATTTCTGTCAGATTCATGTCTCCCTCGTCCCCGTTATCAGTGGCGAACAAAAAACAAAGCCTACACAGCAGGCTATCCGAGATGCACGCTCAGCCGGTCTTGCTCCCGATCTGGTAAGTGATTAGCTCCTGATGCTCAGTAATTCCACGGCTAATAGAATTCAAGATCGCGTGCCGTTGTCAGGAACCACTGATTGAAGCGACCACGAATAAGATCGCCCTCTTCTGTCAAGTAGAGCCTGAGCAAGTCATTGCTGTCCATGATGTCTCTTCAACCTATCATGTTCCCATGCTCCTAGAGCAACAAGGCTTGCTAACTCAACTGCGGGGTCTATTTCGCCTCGATGATTACCCTATTGCTCCGTCTTTGGTTTCGAAGGGTCAAGCTATCTGGCATGACTGGAAAACACTGACCACCTCACAAAATCGGTTTCTCGAGAACGAAAAAGTCAACATCGTTCTCGTGGGAAAATATACAAATCTACACGATTCATACCTCTCTGTGATTAGATCACTCGAGCACAGTGCAATGGCGTGCCACCGAAAATTAAACCTGATCTGGATCGACGCCAGCGACTTGGAAAAAGCCACTCTGGAGACCTCACCGGAATCATACCATAAAGCATGGCACGAATTGTGCACGGCAGATGGTGTTCTCGTCCCTGGAGGATTTGGCCACCGTGGCACAGAAGGCATGGTCGCCGCCGCCAACTGGGCAAGAACCAAGCCAAAGCCATATCTCGGCATCTGCCTGGGCATGCAAATTTCGGTGATCGAGTTCGCTCGCAACGTGTGTGGCCTGAAAGAAGCCTCGTCCGTGGAACTAAACGCCCAAACGTCCGACCCTGTGGTTATTTTCATGCCAGAAATCGACAAGACCACCATGGGTGGCAACATGCGGCTGGGTCTCCGACCGACCATCTTCCAGGACGAAACCGAATGGTCGCGCCTTCGAAAACTCTATAACAACGAGGACAGTATTCTGGAGCGCCACCGTCACCGCTACGAGGTGAATCCGGAGTACATTGAGCGCCTGTCCGCCGCAGGCCTGACCTTCATCGGCAAGGATGACAAGGGAGAGCGCATGGAGGTCGTTGAGCTAAAGGACCACCCCTTCTTCGTCGGCGTCCAGTTTCACCCCGAATATCTCAGTCGTGTCCTTCGGCCTAGCCCGCCTTATTTGGGCTTTGTGGCCGCTAGCGCTGGCGTGCTCGACCAGGTCACCGCCGCTTCTCTGGCTAAGGGTCAAGCTCCCATTCAGCATCATGACGGCGTGAATGGGATCCTGCACGTGCAGAACGGCTCGCTGACGAATGGAATTCACCATCCTCGATCTGCATCTGGCTTTTGAGAGCTTCTGCAGGGGTGCCTACACTCGATAGGACCTCGAAATGGGCGGTACTGGACTCGTCGGAATCGTGCTTTCTTCCTTCATTGCGTGCTTGGATGGAAATGCAGCGTGATGCTGCCTGACAACTGTGATTGCATTTTACGATAGATACTGGCTAATTGGCAGTCTACTTGGATCATTTGAACCAGTCTATCCCTCCGTTGAGGAAGGGCCACGTGTCGCCTTGCGAAATGATGACCTGAGCAAACCACCAGGTGTGGGCCAGGGAAATGGGCGTAATTTCGAAACGACTGAAATGTGTTTTGGGAATTGGTTAGACTCTTTTAACTAGCAAAGGCGAGACGTACCAAACTGCGTGATAGTATGTGATGCATGGTTTGTCTAAAGTTTTTATTTGTTTCAGTGTACCCATAAGTCGTCCTTCTAGGATCAAGTAACTCCCTGCCTGCCTGAATCCCATCTACTAGGACTATGAGGTCTAATTCCCAATTTTCCACTGTGATCGGCTGAGCGCCAGCCAGTCTAGCTACTCCTCTCTCTAGAGTCTACGCGCCTATTCCGTATGGCTCTCGCTCTTGCACTTCATTTCCCACTTGATGCCGCGCCTGCCGGTCCAGATCTTCCAGCTTCATGCACTTTGGCTGTAAACTTCTGCTTGGATGAAGAGCACGGCTTTCCATCACCATCAACGCATTCCTCGGCATCGGCGTGGGCCGCAAACATCCCACCCTCAACATCACGGTGCCCACTCTGCATCGTAACACCGTCGTCGTCGTCGTCATCCCGATACGGAGGACTTCGCGCCGACAAATCGTTATCCATCTCGCCATGTGCCCGTAGGCGGGCTCTTTCCCTCTGGACCCAGCGTCTCCAGGGTCGGTAGCAAAGAACGCTTGCGCCACCGAAGACGACGAAACTCCCGCAGATAGCTCCTCCAATCACTTCGTAGTACTCGCCTGCCATTTCCACTCCGTCCCAGAACTTGCCCGTCGGATGCGCGGTGTTCAGGATCAGTGAGAGGAGTTGCAATAGGCCAATCACGATGGCGCAGACGACAGTCAGGGAGGTCAGGACGATGCTGTAGTATAAGAAGGTGAGCGGGTCCTTGACTCGAGCGTTAGTCCTAGCTGCGGTGGCAGGCTGGGAAGGAGGCTGTTCAACGTCTTCTAGAGCGACTGGCTGAGCAGTCACTGTCACGTTCTCCGTATCGTCAGCTTGGCCGTCCTTCTTGTCGTCTCCCCCCATCCCCATTGGTGCGACGTAAAGGCTCATCATCAGGGCACCGTCGGTGGTGTCGACCAAGCACATTCCGGCAGTGAATAGGATCGGGAAGATAAGGATGAGCCAGATACTAGTTCCCCTCGTGGCCTCAATACTGCTGATTCCCAGAAGCGCAATTTCAGAGCTGGTATCGAATCCCAGCCCGAAGAGAACCCCTAATGGATACATCTTCCAAGGTCGGTCAATGAGCTTGAACATCCGCTTCAGAAGGCGAAATAATACTCCGCCACCTTCAATCTTCCAAGCCTCCTCTGCGGCTTCATCTGGTTGCATTCGAATCACCTTTCTGATCTGCACGACAAGTCTATATAATATGTAGGCGTTCATGATCCCCAGAAGAATCAAAAATGCTGCAGAGACGGAAGTTCCGATAATGCCACCAACATTTCCAAAACTGTCGAAGCGACGGGATACTCCTGCTGCGGTGGCAGCGACGACAATGGAAGTGACAATGACAATAGTACTATGCCCTAGGCTGAAGAATGTGCCCACTGTGACAGGCCGTTGTCCCGTCGCTATCAACCGTCGAGTCATCAAGTCAATAGCTGAAATATGGTCCGCGTCAAGAGCATGTCGGAGACCCAGGGTATATGACAGCGCTGCCGTCGACAGAAGTTCCGTATGATAGGCGAGGATGATGCCACAGATTGCCCAAACCAACAAGTTGACGATAATGAGTAATATAATGATCAAAATCGCTGACAACGGTAGTTTTCGGAGATAAGGTATTCGAGCATGACAGCGAGACATGCGTCCATGGATGCGGTTCTTGGTCCTGGCAAAGCGAGGCTTTGTTACATTTCCTGTGGAGTCAGGCGATTGATCAAGGGCTGTCGCTGAGCTCTCCATGATTGAAAATCTCGAAGTCCTTGTGCCGGCACCCCCACCACGTCCAAGTTTCAGTCGAATCTTGCAGGTCTCTCAATCTATTTCCTAGGAGAACTCGCAAGGCTCATGTGCGGAGTCCGGAAGCACGAGCAGTACCCGTCACGATTCTGGGACGAAGCCAGAATCGATCGAGAGAATTGGTCGATCCTTCATATAAAAAGGATGAACGGAAAGGGCCTTCCATGCGGGCAAGATAAAAGGCCATTACACCGTGTGTGATTTGCAAACCCAATTGCAAAGCGTGGGGCGGAGCGGGGTGTCTTTACGCTGTGAGGTTGTCGATAAGCCCTTCGAGGGAGCTAAACTGTTTTGAGGTTTTGCTTCTCTTGTGGAGGCGGGTCCCCGGCACAGGGGCACTCGACGAATGAAATTGACAAATAAATGCCGCCATGGCCGAGGAAGGGCGGACGAAGACAGTGGACATGACATTTAAACCGCTTTGACCACTTCATCAACCATCCATACCTATGTCCTCCGAGGCGCCGTATCAACATATGGCAAGGAGGGTGCTGTAAGTCTCCTGTGGAAGAGGTCAAGACGTCGCTAACGAAGGCACACATCTGCCTAAGTCTCTGCCTGTCTACCTTGTCCTGGTAAAGCGAGAGACCTGCTAGGTGAGTAAGTGGCGTCACATTAGTGGTCCCTGGCAGGTGTTCCAGCTGACTCCTTGGTTCGTATTGGCAAGGCTGTCCGACATACGAATGCTACCAGGGGGTTGAGGTCATCAAAACTCGTTCCCCAATCTGTCCGCCTTTGAATTACATATAAAAGCAATGTTCCCCGCTACTTAGCGTTGCTTTCTCTTTCGTCTCTCTTTCTCTCCCTCCCACATATTTCCGGCCAATTTTTCGCTTTGAGCACAAATCCATCACCATGGCTTGGCCACCGTTCAAGGAGCAATTGTTGACCATGATTGAGCCTTGTTACTTGATGTGGTGGAGTGCACAATGTACGGGTTAATCGGACTCGTCGTCGCCTTGATATATCTGACTGAATTTACCCGCAGATTTCGTCCGCACTGCGTATCAATATTTCGTGGTCGAGCATCACTTCCCAACCCCATCCAACTTGGAAAAGGTTAAAGAGGACGCCTTTGCAGCATTCTGGAAATGGTTGACCAGTACGTGCAACGCTTTTGAGTGTCTTGGGGATGCCGATCGGAAAGCTGACTTCATTTTTGCAGAGCCAGTCATTCCCCCTCCACCCCCTGTGGGGTCAGGAACTCTCATCCCTCCTTTGCTATCCAAGGCTCGTGGTGTTGTCCTTGATATTGGCCCTGGATCAGGATCACATGTGACAGGATTCTCAAATAATCCCACCATCGCCGGCATTTTTGGTGCTGAGCCCAGTGTTGGATTGCATGCTGATCTCCAGGAACGCATCGATGATGCCAAGTTGACAGGCAAATACCATATCCTCAACAGCAGGGCAGAAAAGCTGCCACTGCTTCAGGCCCTGCGCAAGCAAGACATCCAAATCGACTCTGATGAGCAACTATTCGACACAATCGTCACAATTCGTGTAATGTGCTCAGTGCCAGACTTGGGCCAGTCAACTCGCGAACTATACCAGCTGTTAAAACCTGGAGGCCAGATTCTCGTGGTTGAACATGTCAAGAATGAATGGACGACCACTGGTAGTATTCTGGCAAGATCGATGCAGATAATTTACCATCTTCTTGGCTGGAAGTTCTTCCTTGGTGGCTGCCATATGAACCGGGATACTGCAGCGGCATGGAAGCAGGCTGGTGCGTGGGCCAAGGTCGACCTCAAGAGAGACTTCGAGTGGGCACCACTCACCTACGTTTCTGGGACACTCACAAAGCCCTTGTGAGATGCTAACCGAAACACTGCCTGGTACACAGTCGGTGGGGGGTTGGCCTGACAATGAAGGAGTCGTATTGACATCCACGTGTGTTGATGTTGTTCTGATTTATCATCGGTGGTGTGACTGTGATGTGATGGGTGAGAATAGATTGGCTTGAGCCAGAGCGCTGAGTCCAAGGACAATATTCACCGCTTTTGATCCTGTGTGGTATTTCTAGTCAACAGTGCATTGTGTCAGGGAGGAGTGCTGTAATCAACCTAATTCAACATATAGTAGTTGAGCAGAAGGCCTGTTGCACTCGCTTCTTCTCCGCTTTACTCAGCCCTTCCTTCTCATATATCACCCAGTCACGTACGAATGACCAGCTTCGTACGTAGTCGTTGAAGGACCCCTTCGAGACCATCGCCAGCATCAATAACTCCAATCCCTATATCCTCAAGTCGTGCCCCTAAGGTGTTCTCCACAGCTTGCGGTGATGCGTCCCGAGAGCCCTGGGCTCCTCTGCAGCACTGGTCCATGTGATAGCCAGGGTCAAATGCACCCAAGTCGGAGGTGACTTCACTACAATGGCTTCCAAGATCCGACATCGGCGATGTGCTGGCCGAGGCCGAATATTGGCTGTCAGGATGGGTTTTCGCCAACTCGTCCACAATGTATGACACTAACTCAGCATCCCAAAGCCCATCACGGCCATGGATGGAGGAGAGCGCCTCACGAGCACGAGATAAAATCTCTGGGTCGGTTGTTTTGAGACATGTGAAGTATAGAGCAGCCACGATTTGACTCGAGAGTGTAAAGGTACGTCGGTTCAAAGGACTCTGGCCGCTTGATAGTGGTGTGGCGGGGGATCCGATCGGTGTTGCCGTTGGCTGCAGCGGGTTCCCTGTCTTGATCCAAGAGAGCTTCGATACATCGTCAAGAGCAAGACGAAGAGTTCTGTTGGGGTCGGAGGGAAATTGGGAGAAGGGAGACTGGGCTCGCATGCCTCTGTCAAATTGCCACGTTGCGGGATGCCGTAAGGGGTTTGGCAGATTCTCATGCATCACTGAGAGGAAGAGGAGGTAAGTCGTTCGTAGAAACAGGAATGGGGCCATATGCGCTTGCTGCTCCATGGGAGTTGCCGACTGCAGCTCCATTCCAGTGAGGGTGCAGATCTGTTCCAACGCGTATCCGTACTGCTCGAATTGTGTTGCCAGGACTTGACGTTCATCCAATACACTTTGGGGAAACTCGGCCCAAGCACGACCCTTCAAGTCGACATGCTCAATAATGTGGTGCAACACCCAGTTCTCCAATTTAGTCAGGACGGCCTCTGCATGATGCAGGTCGTGGAAGAATGTCGGCACAATGCTGATGCTTCCGGTTTTCTCTGCGGGTGTGCAAAGTGTCAGAAACGGCCGTCTCATATCATTGAACGAGCTGGCCTGAATGTCCAAGCGTTGGTACAACGTGATAAGTTGCTTTTGAAGCCCATAATTGCCCCTGTCGATGCTAAAGCCCGTCTGGGATTGTTCCAATAACCGCAAACCATGGTCTAGATGCTCAATTGCTCGCTCAGGCTCGCCAAGTAAAGATTCAAACGCGTAAAAGATGATGCTGCAGATGAGTGCAACTTCAGGCGCCGCGTCAGCCTTAAAGAGATAATTCCTCAAGTGTCGATGCGATCTCGCGACAAGGGCCAAACTTCGCGGAGAGTGGCTTTCACGACCACGCGCTTTTAGCGATTGGGCTTGACCGTCCCCGAAGAGGTAGTCTTTGTGGAGAGTCGATAGCGTGACCAAAGCATTTCTGATAACTGGTTCGTCGTGACCGCGTTGAAGGATCAAGTGTGTCCACAAGTCGGCGTCGAGGGAGGAGGAAAAGTCACCCACTGCTTGGCAACAAAAGTAGTGCAGCAATTCGCGATCTGCCTTGCTACCTGGAACCTGGAAAGGAATGCTGTATTCGGTGATTTGCACTTTAGACAACCCTAGCTCCGTCGAGGTATCTTTGACCAGATTATGGGACTCTTTTACGTTATGATAGCCTTCACACTCGCGATCCGAGCGCTGACAGCGGAGACAAATTGGTCGAGTCTCATCGCACTTGATGCGACGTAGCCTTGAGAGGAGGACAGTGAGAACTTCCCGTAAGAAGCTAACTGTAAATGGGGTCTGGGAAACTCACTTGCAGGTTTTACATCCCGATCGAACTTTGGGCGTGCTTCTTCGCTTGCCTGGTCTAACCACGGTGGCAATCCTTTCGGGTCGAGGTTTGCTTCCCGGTCTCAGCATCTTATAAGGCATTGAGCCGTGTGAAGTGTCTAGTGCCATGCTGTCCAGGTAATGTGGAGGGGATCATTTTCGTATATACTACAGCTTCCATCGCAAGAAGGTCATGGGTTTTTAAGACGTTAGGCCAAGATGCCTTGATAGTAAGAATGGGGCTGAAAAGAAATGCTGCAGCCTTGTGTGGAACCCTGACAAGGGTGGACGAGCCAATGGCCCCCAACATTGGGAATCTGATTATACGAACAGTGCGCTTTTCCACTTTGAGACGTGAGAACCTCGCTTATTAAATAATAATAACAGGCACAGCCTTCCGAAACAAGCGGCTCCAGGGCGTTTGACATCGTATTCAAGGCTCATTATAGTCTAACTCTTAGGCATCGAGATTTGGCTTTGCACTTCGATCGCATCAAGATAGAAACGAGACATCTTGAATATCGTCACGTATTACGCATTTGAGGCTGATAGCCTACGAAAACTCACTGCGGCACGATCGCCAGCATGTTCGACATGCAACTTCGCCGGAGGCAGAAACAAAAAGCATGATGTCGACTACACTATATAAAATCGAATATGCATCAATTTCTCTCAGGGATCCTTTCATGTCCAGTCACATCAACCTTCCTCGCCTGAAAAACCGCCTTCATTCGATCTGCCATCGCACATCATGCATTCATCTTCACTTTTGTTTACAACCTTCCTCATCCCTACCGCATTGACGGCAGTGGTCCCGAAGACACCGCTTTCTCTCTCGTTGAACCGACGTGATAAGCCTGCTCCATCCCCGATGGACGGTATGTCTCTCCTGACGGCAACGTCCTTCGGATCGGTCTTTGACACCAACGTCACTTTCGGAGATCAAACCTTCCAACTCTTCATCGACACCGGCAGTAGCGACACCTGGGTGGTGCAGAACGGCTTCAAATGCTTCAATCGCACCTCTGGCCTTCAAATACCGCAACAGTCCTGCAACTATGGCCCAACATCCTATGATCCGACCAAAAGCGATGGCTATGAGATCATCCCCGGCGAGATCTTTGGCATCCAATATGGCGACGGTATTTCTTCGGGGGTGATGGCGTATGAAGATGTCACTCTCGCGGGCATAACAATCAAACAGAAGGTCGGTATCGTCAACACCTCCACGCCCATGGGCGATAGCGTGAATTCTGGGATCCTGGGGTTGGGGTACCCTGCGTTGACATCGGCACATCCTGGACCCTCGCAGGACAACGAAACATACTGGTACAACAGGCTACCCTATGACCCTCTCATCTTCAACATGGCGAAACAAGACTTGATCGATCCGTATTTCAGCCTTGCCATTGCCCGTACGCCGCAAAATGAGACCGTCGGGTTCGGCGGATATCTCACACTCGGTGGTCTCGCACCAGTAAGCCACAGTGAAAAATGGGCAACTGTTCCCGTTGAGATCCACGAAACCATCCCTGTGAACTTCACGAGCGGTAAAAGTGTCATCTCGTACTGGACAACCACAGTCGACGGCTTCGTGTACGGGGCTGCAACTTCCAAAGGCAGCGCGCAGAATGACGCGAAGGATCTGAAGACGGAGGATACGCGCTTTCAAGTGTTCTTCGACAATGGCAACTTCCTTACCTATCTCCCCGAGAAGGTTGTTGCACCAATCAACGCCTTGTTTGACCCTCCTGCTGTCTGGAACGATGATCTTGCCCTCTATGTCGTGCAATGTGACGCTGTCGCACCGACTTTTGGTATCAAGCTCGACAATCAGACGTTCCTTCACGATGGGAGGGACCTCGTGTATCAGACGGAAGCAGGCATCTGTATATCGAATCTCGTCCCGTCTGAGACTATTGGTATCGACGGCATCACTTTGAACATAATCGGAGCTGGCTTTTTCAAGAACGTCCTCAGCGTCTTCGACTTTGGGAAGAATGAAATGCGATTTTCGAGTCTGCTAGGAGAGGTGCTTGAGGGTCAAGAGTAAAACCACTGTCGCGGCATAGTTTAATGCCGCTTCAGCCGTGCCTAGCATTATGACGGTCAGTGGCCTCGTGGTGGGAATGGTTTCGCTCATCTGGGCACTCAGATAAGCGTGAATAATGTAATTCCTTGTTGCAGTGATCGGCTGATTGAGATTAGATTAGACAGATTGGGGTCGGCAAGTCCTGAAAACCCTGTCAATATGAAATCCTCCATATGAATACACATTGTCCTCTGGTGATTTGATTCAATAACTCACCTTGATAAACAAGGCCCATTACAGCTTTCTCGTAAGACTTGGCTAGTCATTTACGTCCTGAAAAATTACTTCACTTTGCAGCTTTCACAAGTGGAATTTCCATCGAGGGTCATCATTACCAGAGAATGGAGCGCTAGGGTCGATACCATGGTCGATAGCTGCTTTTTGGGTATTTTCTCGCTTGAGGACAAGCCACAAAGTGCCCACGACTAAAAGATTTGCAACAAGGTATCCCAGGGCAAATCTATGGCCTAGGTAGTAGAATGGGAGGTAAAGTTGCGTCCCTAGAACGGCCCCTAGATTTCCGATGTTGTTTTTCGATGTTTAGTTAATTGAGCAAAGAGAAATGGGGAAGATGCTGGTCAGTATATATACCTTAATTGCAGTGCATTGGCGATAGCCCTCTTTGTCTGTCCGCTGACATTGTTCGAAGGCCAAGCAAGTGCTAACGCAACGGATGGATAAATACCTGGTGCGGCAAAGATAGTCCCTAGGTAGGAGACCCCAGGACGGTGGTCCGACAACAGCAGGATGTACCCAATGAATCAATGATGGCGAACGAGGTCGTGCCTATAATGAACGGGGCTCGGATATGATGTCTTTCCGAAAGAACTGCTGTCGTAATGGTTGTAACGAACGCTATTGCATACGGAAGGATGGTTATTAGTTGGGCTTGGGCGGCGGTATAAGCAAGCCCTCGAATGATAGACGGCAGGAACAACGATAGTGTGTATAACGGCAATGACATAGATGAAACCCAAAAGCGTAGAGGTAAATCTTGATGTCTGTAAAATCCTTGCGAACATTGGCCCAGTTGAATGCCTCGTCTTGCGTTGCATCGCTGTCCTCTGTCAGGCGCTGTTGAATAAATGAACGTTCCTTGTCGTTCAGGAATTTGGCCGTGCCTGGATGATTGTGGGTGAAGAAGTAGGCCGCAATGGCAATGATCACGGTGAGCAAGCCTTACAAGATGAAAATCCATCGCCATCCATTATACCCTCCGACTCCTCGCATATGGGCAATGCCCCATGCCAGAACTCCATCAAAAGCACCAGCTAGCAAGCAGCACTGAAAAATAAAGCAACACGAAATTGTCGCTCGTTGCGCTTATACCACATAGCGAGATAAAATACAATTCCGGGGAATAACCCGCTTTCTGCAACACCCGTCCGTCTCGGATGAGGCGGATTGCAAGGAGGATTGGGTTCGGAGGATCCTCGGCGGGAGGCCCTTCCGATTCGACGAGGGCGCTGGGCACCAAAAGATTCACGCCCGACGGATCGAGGAGATTTAACCAATGATCTGAGACTGTACATGGTCCCTGCTTGAGCACAGAATGGGTCAGGGTCTGTGAAATGTGACAACAAAAGCTTCTGCGTTGAGTTGTTGCATACTGGCAAGAGGGCTGGTGACTTGATGTTGTGCCGCGAGAACCCTGGGGCATTGAGGACTCGGGATTCAATGTTTGATACTCCAGGAGCACTAGATTAGATCCCTATTATGAGATGAGGTTGACACTCCATAGGGTCTGAGACGTCAAAAGCGGCGTGAGTTGTCTTACTGGCATCGACTCGAGGCTATCCCGGCCTGGATTTATATTTCGCCGCCGCGGAAGGCTGGATGTTGACCCTTGTGCAGTGAGGCTCCATTGCTTGAAGGGTAAGTAGGTAATCAGTTTGCAAATATCTTTTCTTTATATACTATACAGAAATATTTGGTGCACAGCCTGGGATATTCCCTTCATGAAGTCCCAAAGGCAGAGGCTCGATGTATCATACAGCCTTCTCCCCTATTTGCGCTCCGTTTTCAAAAATGAAGCATTCAGTATTGGAGTTGCGCATACCCTGTACTCGACGTTTCCATCCGCCTCACTACTACTGAGCAACAAGCATGTTCTTGACTCTCAGCCAATACTCAGGAGCAACCAACTTCTCCACTTCGTCTTTGCTGACCCATCTGAAGTCTTCGATGTTCTTGTTCTGTGCGATGCTTAGGTCCGCCTGTCCAGCTAGGATTCTAGCTTTCATGAAGAATGTCTTCTCACCGTCAACCAGCGTAGTATCACTAGTTGTGGCGGCCTCTTGTTCTTGGGGGTTCTTGGGTGCAGCTTTTGATGGTGCAGTAGCTTTCTCTTTCTTGGAATCCTGCGGCTTGGCTTCAACAAGCGCGGGTGGTTCTGGTGTTTTAGGGGACGAGAATTTGTGTACGTAGTGACCGACGGGGTGATTGCCAACGAAGAAGGTGTTCATGTTGACGCCACAGGAGGCGAACAGAATTCTTTGGGCTGCCTATACGACGAAACATGTTAGCAACCACAGTTCCGGCTTCAAACTTTTGGTTCTCCCTCACCTCTTTCAAGCCCTCGGTCTCCGCTAAAGTTCCAGCAGGAAACCTCCACAGCTCCCCTGCGGCTTTGGGTTTAACCAACAGGTACAGCGTCCGTGTTAAACTCCTCTCAAGACTCTTCTGGTCGTTCTTCTCGTCTGCTTCCGTTTTCCGTTTGAGTCCAGCATATCTGGGATCCCCAGAACCTGTGAAATCTTCCGAGCGGCCTTCCTCGGCAATCAGTTGTTCTACGATCTTGGCTGGTTGTCCCGTTTCGTCACCAACCAAAACTTCGTCGTTCCACGCCTCGGGGCCGTGCGCATTGTATACTCCAATATCCCTCGCTGCTGCACCGCCTCGCGCATCACGGTGTGTCCTCCAGTGCTTCATAGCGGGCGTGCTCTTCTTGTAATAGAAATATTGGCCGAAGGGGAGAGCGAGTCGTTCATTCAGCCTGCGTTGGTACAGATGATACGCGGTCTCGAATGGATGGGGATCAGGCGTCAGCAGAGGAGGCCTGCTAATAACAATGCCTGCTTTGATAGTGAAGAGTGGTTGTGAAGCAGGGGACGCTTCGGGGTCAGATGGGGAAAGCTGTTGTGTTGGTGGTGTGTCAACAGAGGTTTTTGCGGCGGCTGCTGTCGAGGCAGACCGCGTAGTCCGGGAGAAAGGAAGAGATAATGCCACACGACATGAGCGACAGACGTGTGATGATGAGGCCCGGGAAGAAGATTGTGCTACAAGATATATCGCGTTAGCTCGAGTTCTTCTTGTCCATCGCAGGACGTTGGAGCAGTGCAGATCTTACAAATTAATGCTTCGGCTATGCGCCGGGAACCTCTCGAGCGAGGAGACATCTTTACAAATGTTTGACTCTCAATACTGCTGCTGTCAAAGATGGATAGTCCTGTTCTTTCAATGCAGGTCCATGAGATGATCCAAAAAAGTTCAGGAACCTCCCGAATTTCAGACTAACCCGAAATAGAATAGGCAACTGAGCCGATATAATTCTCTGATCAGACCTCAAACTTAAAGAACTTTTGTTCCTTTCTCGCTACCACCATCCCGCACGCAGCATGCCTGAATCATGATCGTAGGCATGTTGCTTGTAAAATACCTGCTGTGCATGACGTTCTACGCTCAACTTGAGCGCTACCCTGGACAATTTCGACTTTTCAAGCGAATAAATTCACCCTCCACTTTCCAAGCTTGGATGACCTGAAAATAACCATGGCACCGATCCTTATCATCAAAAATGCTTTTTCTACCCATAGCTCTTTGATCATTTACATGGTGCCCAGAAGAAGGGATCCGTAGATTCCGAGGGGGTCTTTTTTCGCTAGCAGGACCGCTTTTTCCAATCTTTGTGACGGTACTGTTAGATAGTTACCTCCTACAACTTTACGCCAACTCATTTGCAGCACAATCGGGATTATGAAGTGTATACCTTGTCGCATAGTTTCAGTACGGTATTGAAAATACAAACGACCATGTTTCTCGTCTATTTTAGGCATTCAATTTCTGATCAGATATTGTGGGCTATATGGGGACCATCAAAGGGCACATAACACTTGCTCCACCGTCCACCACCATGTTAGCTCCAGTGATGTAGCTGCTGAAGCCACTAGCTAGAAAGCCTGCAACGCGTCCAACCTCTTGCGGTAAGCCTGCTCTCTCAAGGCCGATGTTCATTGCCTGTGCCTGTGGACTCTGCAACTCCGCTGGAGGCAGCTGTTGGCCCACCCCGCGGCCCTTGGTATCATAACCATCCTTCCAACTCACACCGACGTCAATCTGCCCGGGGGAAATTGCATTGATCCGTATCCCCGTTCCCTTGAGCACTGCGACGCCGCTTCTCACCACACCAAGGGCCGCATGGCTGCTCATTGTGAAGCAAGGGCCCCAACAACCACCGTACGTGCTCGCGGTGCTGCTGACAACGATTATGCTCCCATAGCGACGGTCCTTTGGAGCGGCGTTGACGTAGTTGCCCTTTGGGCTGGTCTTTTGCATCGCGTGAGGCGCATATTTGAGAGCGAAGAATGGTGCGAGTGAATTCGCCTCGAAACATTTTTGCAAGTCTGCCGGTGTTGTCTGGTCGATCGACGGAGGACCGAGCAGGCCTGAGCTACAAACCCATACGTCGAGGCGGCCAAAGGTGTTGAGCGCTTCGTCTATTAAGGTCAAGGTATCCTGCTCACTTGAAATCGAGTACGGATAATCGATAACCATTGTGTTGGGGTATAGGCTGGATAACGTGGTTTGCAGTCCACTTGGCTGCTCCGTCGCCGTGCATGCGTAGATACTGGCTGCGCCGTGCGCTGAGCACGGAAACGTTGATATGTTAACTTCTCATCCTGCGCATATTCTCATACTCTTGCACCATATGGTGCTCGCAACGCACCTGCAAGTTCTGCCACAATTGCCCCTCCCACCGGCATATTCGCACCAGTGACCACACACACAAACCCGTAGAGCTTCCCGTCCGATCGATAGGGAGAGAAGTGATCAGACTCCTCTTGTATCGACATTGCGTCAGGCGTCGTTGTACAGGCGAGTGGGTGGCTTGTAGATTTCGAGGACCGAGGAGGATGTCAGAGGTAGAGTGATATGAGTTCGGCCCACCCAAAGGAGTCACAAAATCACGATTGTAGAGTTAGTGGCATAAATATAGCGCTCACGAGCGGAATCAGTTTCTAAACTCGCGGGGGCGAGTTTCCATGGAGAAGCAACATGTCAATCACGTTGAGGCTGAGACTGGGACAACATTGTTCGTCCTGCAACTCACATGCAGACCAATAGAAATGAATCTATCGCGATAGAGCTTCGCCTCCAGTGGCGTCAGAATGCATGACCTGAAGACATGGTAGATCGTGCGTCGAAATGTGAAATTGATTTCTCCGCGCAGGTTAGGATTCCGTGGGCGTTTTATCTACGATAAGGCTTTGTTTATCGGAGCTTTCTGATAGGCGGGGATGTGCTTGCGCGGACTCGGTATCATTGAATCGATTTATCATTCTTTTCCATCCTCAATGACAGTTATGTAGCCTTTGTGAGGAAAGAGCTCCCTTGCACTCCTCCATTCGGGATTGCTCCTTCAGCGTCCAAAATGCGCCATCTGGTAGGGAAGAACTACCATGGCATTCGCGGATATCATATCCGCAAGGCTTTCATGAATAGGGGCATAGTTTGCAACTTTCCAACATTTTCCACCCATGAAGGAATCGAGATTTAGCGAGAAACTTTGCGCAAGTAAAGGAAACTTTGGCAACTTTCACCATCACATGCAGTACGCTCAGAGTCGATACTTCCGGGAATTCTGTTAGCAAGGCTCATGGCTCTTAGCCCTTCAAGCCAGCTCTGAGCTAAGCATTCGAAACGCCGTCCTAACGCCATATCCTGTCCTGCTTGCGGCAACCGTCCCCATATTCCATAGAAATAATCGTTCCCTTACTCCAATAGCTTGCTACTTTTTGATTTTATGCCCTTTGATATATCCACCCGAAACGATCTGGAGGAGGAACTTGTATCAAGTGGCTGTGGTCTGGAGTGGGGATTTCATTCTACTATTTTCTCTCTTCGTCATGTTCACCACATATGTCCTGGGGACGGGTCGCCCACTGCATGCGCCCATGGCATTCACTTGTCTTACGGTTGTCGAGACCATCCGCCAACAATTCGTTTGGGTATCCAATGTGAGTGGTATCCAATGTGAGTGGTATCCAATGTGAGTGGTATCCATTGTGAGTGGGTTCATCTCACAGGCTGCAGCATCCATCCGGCGATTAGACAAGTTCTTTCAAGGCGTGATGCCTGTCACGAAGATCCCAAATGGGATCCCCTCCCTTCAGGATGCTACATTTGCACGATCACCATCCAGTATCTTTCACCTAGAAAACCTCGACTTCAGTTTTATTCCAAATATGCTGAATATCATCATAGGACCGACGGGATCTGGCAAATCGAGCATGCTCCCCTCCCTGTTGGGGGAGACTGTTCTCGTGTCGGGGACAGCCCGATGCCCCTCAAACGGCTTGGTTGCAGAGCGGTACCATTCGCGAGAATATTACCTTCCACAGCGAGTTTGATCAAGCTCGCTATGACGGCACCGTGCGAGCCTGTGGATTGCTCGCTGACTTTGATGCATTCGCAGAGGGCGACATGACGGAGGTCGCGGGACAAGGCGCCAGTTTTTCTGGGGGTCAACGCCAACGTGTTCCTCTTGCTCGGGCTGTGTACTCAAGCGCGCCAACCTTGCTCATGGACGACGTCTTCTCTGCATTGGATGTTCACACGACAAATTATATCTTCAACGAATTATTTCGCGAAGGTTTTGTGGGTGAAAGCACAGTTATCTTGGATTTCCCTTTTGCCTTCAGTAATCCAAGCTTCCCATATGGTGGTTGAGCTTGGGAATGGCCGAGTAGCATCCACGGTTACTTAGGATCCAATCTTCGCCACAATCGAGCCCGGGATTTCCATCAGGGATCCCTCTACTTTTCATTCAAACCCTGCTTCTCAGACTAATCAGACAGCGACTACAGTAGATGCTAAACCTAATGAAGGCGGGCAGAAGTTGGAACACCTGCTTGAAGGCCGTGTTCCTCGCCCGTTGTGTACATCTCTTCGCATCTGAAATACCTAACGCCCCCTTCTTAAACTCCTGCATTCGTTCACGACTTTATTGAAGTTTAACCAACAGAAAGCAAGTCTTCAAATACACGCTGCTTTTCGCGGGGTATCCATATGCCATCCTAATGCTTTGCACTGCCTTCCTTGGCCAGGTAGCCTTCTATTCTATCGGCCTCTGGCTCTCCGTTTGAACCGGAGCTTACTCGAAGAGCGACAGCATCGACGTTGGGTTCTACCTTGGGAGTCTATGGCTGTGTGATACTGAGCTTTAATCTGTGGTGCCACTAAACGATCTTGTTTTCCAAAACGGCGACTGGATGACTGCGCGGAAGGTGCACGACAAGCTTACCAATGCTGTTCTCAGCAGTTCCATCAGTTGTTTCGATTACCAACCCATCGGGACGATACTCAATCAATTTTAGTAGGATATGAAATCACTCGACTCGTTGCTATTGAACTAGCTTCGCATGACATTGGGCAGCCAGCTTCGGCTCTTACTACGCATCGGAGGAATAGCCTCGATATTGCCTAATTTTGCCCTGCCAGCTGCTATGCTGTGCTCGGTGGGATTCGTGGTTGGCGAAATTTACACCTGCGCTCAAATCTCAATCAAACGACTCACTTCAGCCACAATGGCCCCTATCTTTGCTTATTTCTCCGAGACACTAATCGCGCTGCCCCTAATTCGCGCTCGTAAAGGAATGAGAGAGAAATTCGGCTTAATCTTAGCAAAACATCTCCACGACAACTCCCGAGCTCATGAGGCATTGTACAACAGTAACTGATGGGTGAGTGTTCGTGCCGACGCAGTCGCAGTATCCGTGTCGGCTGCTGCTGGTGTCATCGCTATCATGAAAGTAGGGAGCATTTCTGCAGCATTGGTGGGATTTTCCCTGACAAATACAATTGGTCTTAGCCAGACGATCCTACATATGGTGAGAAAATGAACGAGTTAGAGGTTGAGTTGAACTCGTTCCAGAGAGTGCTGGAATTCACTCAGCTGGAGTCAGAAGAAGCAGGGATGACATATTTGCGACCTCCTTCCAAGCCTCCTGCGGCTTGGCCTTCTCAAGGCTAGATCAGACTAGACAGGTTCAGCGCCAGGTACGGTAAGTCAGGAGCGGATCTGATCAAAGATTTGTCGCTGCATATCCGCCCGGGAGAACGTCTTGGAGTGGTGGGTCGAACAGGCAACGGGAAAAGTTCCCTGGCGTTGTCTCTTTTACGTTTCACTCAAAAGACTGGTGGATCGATCCTCATCGATGGGATTGACGTAGCCTCGATGGCGCTTGAAGATCTTCGTTAAGCAATAACCATTATTCCGCAAGAATCGACCCTATTTGCAGGCAACGTTCGAAGCAACCTAGACCCATCCAATAAAATGGATGACACGGAGTTGAATCACATCCTTCAAGCATGCTTGGTCGTTGGTTAGATCTAGATCTAGCACGCTAGGATCCTAGACTGTTGGATTATTTAGTCAGCATCCAGATCCAATCACGTAGATCCATGTGACGTGGGCCCACCCAGATCCAAGGATCCAAGTAGCAACCGCTCTGTAGGAGCGTGGTTAGAGAATACCATAGAATTGACTACATCATGATCTGACCCTGACACAGACCAAGCCCCAGGTGACAGTGGCCGTGGACGTTGTGACATCCGCAGAAATATCACCACCAAGCAGCAGCACCACCCCTCGAGGGATATCTCGAGGACCATGCCAATAAGCAATTGGAAAACATCTCCCTCTCAACTCCGGTCGCGATCAATGGTTCAAATTTCTCCCGTGGTGAGATACAGGCTCTGTGTATGGCTTGTGCGGCCTGCCGACGAAGCAAAATCGTGATCCTTGATAGAGCTGCCTCATCAGTCGTCGGTCGACAGCCGTACTGATGCCTTGATCCAAAACGTGCTCAGGACTGAATTCTTGGGCTCGACAGTGCTGACAATAGCAGGCCGACTGAAGGGCATCATGGACTATGACCGTGTGTTGGTCATGTCCGCTGGAGAGGTTGTTGAGTTGGATACACCTAGGAATCTCATCGCACGAAAAGGCGTTTTCTGGGCCATGGTGAGAGAGAGTGGCGAATCCGGGAAGTTGGTTAGATTAATAGAGTAGCATCGCCAGATTGAAGATTGGCGTACGATAGAATGAAAATTGTATACCATTCGCTGGAAGCGAAAAAGGTCAATAGCAACTTCTGGGACGCGGAGTCTAGAAATAAGTCCATCATTGGATGTCAATGCCGTCACGAAATCATTATTTCAGCTCGACACTGGGATTCTACAGTACAGTAAAGGTACACTTCGAAGACGATTCGGGTTGCCCTACCAGCCAGGGATCAGAGAATAACTCTTGCGGTGAACATCGTCGGTGTGGGTCCATTTGAAGCATGCGACGCAGAAATGTTGTAAATGTTTGGATCTGTTCTCTGGCAACGCTCGGGTGCAGCAGTTAGTTGAGGTAGTTCAGCAACCTTTTGCAATTCTTGTCGTCATAGTGGTTTACGGATTAACTCAAGCGATGCCTCTGGTGAGGTCTGTCGCCGCGGCCGCGCCCTGGATGTGGAGGTGCGAATTAGTAGAGGTGTCGGTGGTAGAGGAGGAGAGCAGTGGGTACTAAAACAGGGCTGTTAGGGATCCGCTCTGGGGTCTACGCCCTCGCCTTGGGCAGTCAGTGTAAACTGACCAATAAGACCGTGCTCAGCAATGCATATTCCGCCATGTCTCTGACTGTTACTGAAGATGTTGTTGGCCTTACTTCCAACCGAGACTGTGGCGAAATGCGAATGGTGGCATTTCAACATATGAAACGCTGAAGCTACAAAGCAATGCTGCGTTTTATGGCGCCCGCATTGCGGCGCCGTTGCGAATTCTGGTTTCGTAACCATGTTGACATATTTATAGTGCTCGATCTACCTTAAGCTTAAGCCTAACTAGCCACAGCCTGATCTATGCTGTTGTCTGGATTGGGTGTTCATTGGTTTCAAACCCCACAGTTAGTGGCTAACAAATTCGCAAGCATATACCATTTAAGCTTAGTACTTTTTGGTGTGCCTAAAGAAACAGCCTTACCTAGGGGATCGACTCCTTGGCTGTAGACCTTAAGCTATGGACAAGGGGCGGCTTGATGGCTAGTCAGGTATAACTTCTATCTCATTCGCCCTTTGCGTAGTCATGTCGATGCTAATGCCCATAAATCTTTAAGCCAAAGTCCAACCCAACAACGGATCATGGGCTTGAATATGCCTGCCCCCGACGACATGGAGGCTCCTATGCTGCCCTCGAAAAGTTCGGACGAGCCCAAAGACCCAGAATTGTCACCCAAACGTAAAGCCAGTCCCAAGTTATGGACAGGACTGAAAGAGCATTCACGCGTATCAATGTATTGCCTTGCTCTGACATCAGCAATCCTGCTTTGGGGCTATGACATGGCCATGACTGGGAATTTGTACGGACTGGATGAGTTCAAGTAAGAGTTGCAGCACACTTTCCCCCAATCTGCGATTAATTGAGATGTCCGCTAGGAAAGACTTTGGTGAATTTGATGAAGCCAAAGGAGAATTCACCATACCTTCAAAATGGCTGAGCTTGTGGAATGCTTTGTCTCCACTGGGAACGATGATTGGCTCTGTTGTTGGTGGATGGCTCCAAGACCAATTCGGCCGCCGCATGTCGCTTGGGATAGGGAGTTTGACTTCAGCTCTGGGTGTCGCAATTGTCTTTTCCTCTGCCTACGTGAGCAGTAATAACCAGCTCCTTTTCGGGGCTGGTAAGTTCACGCAAGGCCTGACCATCGGTGTGGTCGTGACTACGACACAAACATACATTTCCGAAGTCCTTCCGTCGACACTTCGCGGACCGGTTCTCGCATTCTTCCCAATTTTCTTCCTCATCGGTCAACTGACTAGCGCTATCATCGTATTGAGTCTACAGAACAAAGTGGGGAAAATGCAATACGTGACTGCCATTATATCGGAATGGCCGTTTTCTGCACTCCCTGTCGTCCTTGCCGTTGTTATGCCAGAGAGCCCAGCTTACTTGGTGCGGAAGGGCAGCATCACTGGTGCAATCAAGGCCCAGAGGCAATTGGACTCTCCGCTTATGGACAGCTATGGGAAGGTTGCAGAGTTGAAGCAATCCGTGGAGCACGAAGCAAAGAGGGCGGCTGGAAATACAGCCACATACTTGGACTGCTTAAAGGGTGTCGATTTTCGAAGGACTGGACTTGCAATTCTCGGTTCGGTACTCCCTCAGCTTTTTGGCCTTCCCGTGCTGGGAGACGGCCCATACTTCTTGCAGAAAGCAGGCATGGAAGATTCGACGAGTTTCATCTTCCTGCTGACTGGAATTCTTTGCGGAATAACGGGAACTATCATTAGCATGTGGCTACTCAGTTTCATCGGAAGGCGGACCCTGGTTCTCTATACCCTGTTACCATTGACATGCCTGTGGGGAGTGATGGGTATCGGGGGTACCATTCAGGCCGATTTCGCAGCATGGTATTTTCAAACTCCTATGTTGCTCTGAGAACGACTGAGTTAATAATGTCCCAGGATCGTAGGCGCCACAACAAACCTGATTCCGCTTGTGGCAGCGTTAGGGGTTTGGCCGGCTTCATATGTTATCACAGGCGAATCCTCATCGTTAAGACTCAAAGCGAAAACGACCGGCATTGCATGGGCGATGGGTGGAATATCGAACTTAGTATTCTCCATGGGTACGCCATACATATACAACGACGACGCTGGAAACCTTGGGGCAAAGATTGGGTATATCTGGGTTGGCATTTGTGGAGCGACATTTGTGCTTGCCTATTTCGTTCTTCCTGAAACGATTGACCGGACAGCACTGCAGCTTGATCAGATGTTCGAGGAAAGGATACCTGCCCGGAAATTTAGTCAGTGGAAGGAAAGAGAGAAACCCACATGGGCGGGCCGAGCGAAGCCTGTTCAGCGAGAAGGCTCCGACCCGGGTCATAAATTCGGGCATGTCAATTCGAACGACTCCGGTGATTTGGACAGTATGGAGCTTGCATGGATGTCACCTAACCCTCGGGAATTCAGCTGAGCATATCTACCGGTAAGCCCTGTAGTCATGGAAGGCTGATTGATGCGCCCTGTATGTTGCCTATATCGTTCCATCGCTAGGGGTTATTTTGAGGTAGATGTGCTTGGAAACCAAGACGAAACCTTGGGGCTCTGCGGCCAAGCATTATTAAATGATGACGGTACCTATCAGGGTCTATGATTCTCCGTGGTATCTAATTCTGTTTCCAGGAATTCTTCAACACAGCCAGCTTAACTCAACTGCTACAGCCGTAACTACCTAGCTAGGACAGGAGATCATTCGGTGTGGGCGCCTTATCTCAACTCAATTAGGCTCCAATATTATTATATGTTGTCTTGGAATGGGGGCCGTCTACATTACGACGTGTAGGTAGTGGGTCATGTTACCAAGGCTTATTTGAATTTCCCAACAGCAGGGTATGGAGCGATCCAAGGCTTAGGCCACCAAGGTGATCAGCCGTCCTCTAAGAGCTCCAAACATAAGTCAATCACTTCATTACTCAGCCTTCATTGAGCCACTATGCTCGACATCAATTGTCATTGTAAGTATTTAAATATCTACACCTGTATCAGCATGGAATGAATTCAGCCTTTGCCTCGAGAAATTAATAATACTCAACGCTTGCTCTGGCGAAGACCCAACGTACCCGAGCTTGACCTGACGCGAATCAGTGCTAGAAGGCTGATAAAATGCCAACGGGTCGTCGAGCACGCTCGTGCAACTACTGCCGCCAGGTAAAACAGGGATGTGATGCTTATGTAAGTCAAATAATGTCCTAATCAATGAAGTGGTATCCAATCTAACCCACATATCAGATGCGAAGCCCATGCACCAGGTGCAGGGAGAGGAATGGCGAATGTAATTTCGACAAAGGCTTCAAGCGTGTAGCTACGAGAGGGTACATATGAGCATGCCTATTCCGAGTTGCCAGTCACCCACCGCGCAAAATAAAAGCTGACTTGATATCTGTTCACGCCTGACTAGATATGCGAGAAACATCTCATTGCAGTCCAGCGACGTGCGCCGATCATCAAACCAACCAAGGCCCGCGATAACTGGCCCGCTGTCTCGCCTGGGAGGGAATTATCCCCTCCCCTCGAGTGATAGGTGGAAAAGTCCCCAGTCCTCTCCCGGGCAGGATGGAAGCCGCTCGAGGTCTAGAGCGGCTAGTTGGTCACCTCCTGGCCACTGGTTTCGGAACGAAATGCAACGAGATCGCGATTGCTTCATTCAGGGCAGTGCCGAGTTGCGATGGGAAATAGCGGAGGATCTCTTTGCTCAGTAAGAAGTCCCACTATCCCATCTTTGCTAATATACTAACGGAAAGGCTAATTAGTTTTGAAGAGTTCTTTCTTCCTCATGCACCTTTTCTAGAGCCTGTGTCGTCGCTGTCTCGTCTGGCGGATCGATCGCCATTATTATTCTGGACGATTGTGATGATTTCTTGCCAACTTCATCAGAACTATTCTACCCTTTACAACGTGGCGCTTATCGCGCAACGCCAGCTTCTGTCACAAGAAGTCCTCTCCGCCTCACAGTCCATCGAATCTGTCCATGCTCTCCTCCTGGTTTGCTTATGGCCAGTTCCCCAAGAGCATCATTATGACGACCCGTCTTGGGAGCACATTGGACTTGCGATCAATGCGGCCTTGCGATTCAACTGTCACAACCCGTTACCGCAGAACAACCCAATCAGGGGATGGAAGGTCTTAGGGGGTGCCTCTGCGAATGATTTGAGCATCACCACCCAGCATAAGACGTGGTTAGCCTGTTTCAACATAAGTACTCCGTGAGTTTGAGAATCTCAGCCATCCTGATTAGTTTCATTTAAACTTGGCTTTGCTAATTGTCGTTGAAGTCTGAGCATATTCTTAGGTTTCAGTCCCATGTTCTCCACACCACGGCAGTTCCAAGAACTCGAAAAAGCCAAAGACGGCCTTGATTCGATGATGTTCGGAAATCCGTCCCGTGCATTCGCAGCACAGCTAGAAATCAACCAAATCACATGTATGTACCAGTCGAATATTGATCCAGACGACAACATCAGCAACTATTTCACCAGTGCAGCGACGTTTGATAGTATGCTTAGCTCTGTCAAACAGAAATACCACGCATGCTGGAACCCCAACCTCGAAGTACTCTTCCATGGGTCCAGACTTTACCTGTACGCCTTGAGCTTTGTCTTTCTATCCAAGATGCCCTCTTCAAAGTTTGGCCGTACCGCTCCCAGCATGTTGGCCCAACACTACATTATCCTCCAGAAAGGTCTCGACTCTGCTTTACAATTAATCTCCACCATGACCGACATCAGCCTCTCATCCACCCCAGCTACCTCGGACTACCCAGTCAGGCTGTTGACTTTCCATCCCAAGACTTACTTCACACACCTTTACTTCGCGGTCATGTTCATATTTCGTGCCCTCGTCAGCAGTGATCAGGCCATTGTACTCCCGCAGAATCGCAGAACCATAGTCTCGGGGCTACAGGACGCGCTCAAGATCTTCAGGTCATTCCCACAACACCGTGACCATGCCCGTGCTGCAATCAACATCCCCATTTTAGTCCACATCCTCCGCGAGAGGTCATTAACCCGCTTAGCAAACGGGTCTTTACTGGCCTCCCGTCCCCGTTCACTTGTTGTCGAAAATCGTTTTGGCGCATCCTTGCTGTTCGACTGTTCTTTCCAGGTTTGGGAAGAGCGAAATCGCACCATAACACCTGCTGGAACAACCCCAAGCCTTCTGGAAGCACGCTCCGATACAATGAACGACCATACCCCCCATTCACAAAAGACAATATCTTCATGGAAAACACTAACGGAACAATACCCGGGATATCTACCAGACACACCGAAACCCTCGCCATTTCCGCCACTGCCTGCGGACAGCATCGTCTTCCCGCAGTCAGAGGAGATGCTAGCACAGAAATCTTTCAAGAGCGTTGACGGTGCTAGTACAGACTGGGGCTGGTCGGAATTTGATAAGGACTTCAGCGATTGTGGGATCAGCTTCGAGCTCCCTCCCTTCCCGCCTGTGATACAACCAGCTCAGTAATGATAGAAACTAAAGATAATGACGATGGCTTTATGATCGGGAAGCGAGTCCACGAATGCATTTTACTAGGACGTCCAGGGTTTACGATAATCGGTGGCTGATCTGTAGTCCATCCTCTGCGATTGTCTGCTAAGAAAACCAGGGATCATAACTTCGGATCAGCTAGTGGTTGACACTGTGGCAGCGAGACATCGAGTGTATGTCTGGGAGGGAATACGATGATAGCTCCCTCAATTAACTTGGCCCGTGATGCATCATGCCGAAAATCGGTCCGCGATCATAGAGGCATTGCCCCAAGGTTTCAAGCATGGCCCCCTTTTGACTTTGACCAAGACTTGAGTCTCAGAACAATTCACGAGAGGAAAGTATGAAACTTTAAAATTGTGAGATCAATCCAGAATATTTTCAAGTAAGGAACGGGCAAGTGGCAGAGGAGGAACCATCTGCGAAGGAGACGAGTTGTCCTTCGAAACCTTGGACGAGCTCTGCTTGGAGATTTTGAAGTGAAGGAGGCAAACATACACACTTGCTTGGAGTTTGTGAGAATGTGGTTCAGGACAACCCATTACTCGGTTAGGCAATGTGGCCGCAGCCAATTAGTATTCACAACAGATTGTGGCTCTATAATTCGCCTCATGCTAAGCTTCCAGATCACGAACCCGCTTGGCAGATGTATCAGACTGTGGTTTGTGCAGGTCTGCAAGGGCACGCTCCTTTTCATATGATTGCACACACGGAGCGTATAGCAATTCACCTTTACTGATTCTGATCAGGGTCATGACGGACACAACCGCCCACAACAGGACAACAATTAAAGAGAAGACGGTGCCAAGAAAACGGAAGAAAGCACTGGGAAGATCCTTGGCCAGAGTCGTCGTCGAGACGCTGTAGACGCCGAGCGGGAATGTGAAGCCCCACCAACCCATGTTGAAGGGAAATTTGCTGCGGCTGATGCTCGCTAGGGCGAAGAACAGCCAGACAAGGCCGTAGCCCCAGATGACAAGCGCAGCGGCAACGCCGAGGTTGTAGAAGACAGTTCCAGCATTGGCGTCAAGCGTCCCGGTGACAGGAAAGACCTGTTTTGCCACCTTGCCCAGCTGCATGATCGCGAAACTACCCTGACCCAAAGGACCGAGCGGTAGGAAGACGGACACAATAACCTCTCGCGGCGGCAGTTTGTGCACAGTTAGGCGGTGGAAGTACATGACCAACACGACCATGGCAAGCGGAAACCCAGTACCCCAGAGGATGTACGATGTGACGACAGTCCAGAGCTGGTGTTGAGGGTCTGGGAGGATTTCCGCTACAATGCCGCCGGACGCTGCAGCCACGATGGTCGACACGATAGGAAATAGCCAGGCCGCAGTCATACACGACAGCTCGCTCTCATGCTTATGCATGATGACGAACGGCAGGTAGAAGCAGGTCGATGCGGCAATCGCTGCGTCGATCCACCACAACGCCCATGCCAGTGTCGTCGCCCAGCGACCCCACGCCGGCACGCACACAAATACGACCATATTGACCATAGTCGCCAGGGCCATGGGAAATGTGCCGGTAAAGAGGGACTGGACGGGATGTCGGATCATGAATCGAAACAGGCCGCGGAACATGGTGTATCGTAGAATAGAAATAGCTAGGAAGAGGGCGAACAGAAAAACGTTGAGGCCGAAAATAGCGACAGAGATCCAGTACAGCCATCTACCGTTATACGGGAGATTGTGCAGGAGGATCGACACGATACCCGTGCCCATATTGACGGAGAACCATGAAGGTGTGAAGTTCAGCACGATTCGTCGCCAGCCGTGGTTGTTGCGTTCGTGGATCGCCCTTTCGAGCTGCTCGGCTGCAGTCTGGGTCACCCCATGAGCGCACTCATGGTCCTCTTCGTTGCCTGCAGTTTGTGAGCAGCCGGTGAATGCTGCTGAGGGATCCATCGTTTTCCCAAGCGCCGAAGTAGGTTGAAGTTGTTGTAGGAGATGTTGGTAGGCATGGACCTTGTCCAAAGGACCTCCCCAAGTTGGTTGCAGAGGCGCTGCTTTTGTGAAAGATATAGATGAGGTTGAGCTTCAGCATTTCCTCATTTGTCGTAGACTTGGAGGAAGATGCCGCACCGAAAAGTTTACCTATCTGCACGTGGCCAGCATTATACGCGTACGTAACGTCACGAATATCGATCGGGCAGGAAAAGTACAAAGGTACTTACCAACCAAACTTGACGTCAGCAGCTTTCTCTGCAAGAAGCGTACTGGCGCTGGGTTACGGTGCAAGCACCTAAACGGTCTACGCAATCGCGGGTGGCCAGCCTACCTTCATGTAAATAGCAAATCAGATGAAAACCCGTCCCGCTGGCATCACCCCCACTTTAATAAATAATGGCTCTTCTTTTTAGCCGTGGTTGACATAATCCTCCTAAGCACTACGAACACCAAAGAGTGCTATGTGCCACGTGAGACAAACAGATTTCTGGAAGAGAAATATGTGGACTCAGGATCAACTATAGAGTGCGGCAGATGAGCTGACTACACAGGAAAGAAGTATGTCGAGCAAAATTCCCATACCGAATATGCTTCAGCATACTCTAGCTTGTAGGCAGGCCATGTGGTCTATCCTGGTTGTGGTCGGCACATTTGCCTGTTGGTGATATTTATCAGGTTGCGCTCCTTGCTTCCCTGGCCACGGTATTTAAACTAACCTCAAAACTTGGCGGATTCTCTTGAACTTCGACTCAACTACCTAGGTACATACCTCGAACCTGTACCGGTCGAGCTCCATCATGACAAGACAGGGATTTGGGAGGTACCATATGGGTGCATTGATGTTTGACACACTGTCTAGTTAGTGCGTGTCTGACTTTGTATGAATGACCACGGACTCACGGAGATCGGGATGTTCTGTCACTCTGTGCATAAAAATGGCAGGCATGCCAGAGCCCTAGCTAGCAGCAAAGGGGGGGATTATGCATTATGCATCAAGATCTAACATGTCTAGGCTATATAGCTGTAGGATTTCTTCCCTCAGGAAATTGGTAGTATCGCATACTCGCGCCCTACGCCTGGAAGTTTCGTCATCAGATCAACAGCCGGTCTTATCTGTTCGTCCGTGATAGCACCAGGCTATGGCATGCTCCCAGCACCTGGGTCGGGTGCGGCGTCCTACCTTAGAAATCAACTGATAGACTGCCGTCGAGAGAAACAGGCAAGCTGCTGCGTGCTGGGAATTTGAAGAGACCTCGGAATCTTTGCGGTTTGTCGCTGTCATAGTAGCATTGGCTGTGTGTACATAAGTAGATACACGTGACCTGGGAAGCTCAGAACGACCGCCGCCGGAGCTTGCAAGATCACTCAGAGATGGAGGTCGAGACGGGCTCACTCGGTGACATAGTCTTGTCGCGAGGGGCGACTTGTGGCAGCTGGAGAAGGAGGTTTTGTTCGTCACAGGACGAATGGATGTAGTGCTCTCGGAAACATCTGTGCATGATGGCCTTCTCGCCTAGAGTATACAAAAAGGGATCGGGCGCCGCCGCTTCGTCCTCTTCACAATCCAACAAAGTTATGTAATTCCAAGCACTTAGGGTCGTGTAGTGGGCTCAGACAAGGCCATGGTAAGAGACCAAGGCAATAAGAAAACATGCCAGCAGGCCTTGTTGTTCTGTTTCTGGCAATCCGAGTTGTTGGGCGTGGAACTTTCTGCTAACTTGACATAGGCGGTGCTCTGGTGATCAGGGGTGCACCGCGCCTGTGCGCCCATTCGTTCTGAGGGTCGTTGAAGAATGCTTTGGTCTGTTATCTTGCAGCAATGGTAATGATGTCAACGGTCGAACACGGGGGATGGAACTTTCTGCTCTGCAGGGAACCTATTTACGAGTCATGGCTTGAACGTTCTAGGTCTTTATCATCGAACCCCGGCCCGGTGACGCTCAAACTCAAAGAGAATGTGTATGCCACCGGTCCGGAGCACTTGAAACAGTTTCGTCCAATTCGTGGATCTGGTTCCTGGCTTCGTATGGAAAAGCAACCCGCATATCCAGGTTTACCAGAGATGAGTGCGGCTAAGTTTCTGTTGCTCGAGATAAGAAAAGAAATGGAAGCCTCGCTTACCGGATACCCGAATTGGTCGTGTTACACGGTCCCTACGCAGAAACAAGCCCGATTTGTTCAGGGTGAAAGGTCGTTGGTAGATGAGTAACGATGGCGGTTGTAGCGAATCAAAATTTTCATTGAAGGTGAAAGAAGCGTTTGTAGGGCCGTGACTGGTACAGCCTTGTACCACTATGGACAAACTTAGAGCCATCAGTCAGGTGATAGCCGAGGAAGCCGAGTTTTCCTCACTCAACCGCTGTGCTCCGAGAGGCTGGGATTGGCAGCGGAGAGAATCATGCGACTGGCTTGCATAGGTGGGAAATATTTCCTCGGTACCTGCATCGAAGAAGTATCACTATGCAATTGGATGGTCCCTCAGTGAGCGCCTTGGCCAGGAGTGCGTGAGCTGACGATTGAAGGCGGGGCACTTTGTATCACCTCCCCTTTCGGCCAGAGTCATTCTCTGGTGCCACAGCTGCACTGCGAGTGGGTGGGACGCGACGAATGAGATGAATTCCGGGCAAACGGGTGTGTTCAAGTTGCACGAACTGGTGTTTGCGAACATTCCGTGTCAGCATGATAAGATCGGATGGGAATTTATGGCGCCAATGCGAGTAGACATGCGTCTGTCGTGCGATGCAGTCCGGGTTCCCCAACTTGGGTGACGGATAACTCAAGTACTGAGTGTAAAAGTAGACTATTAGGATGCGAACGTATCAGGAGTCACGTTGGCAAATAAGAGACTGACAACACCAATCCGATGTGCCCAAGGATCTGCACCCCCCGGGAAGCGGTTATGTCGCCAGCAGAGTATCAGAGCAACGCGCGACGTCCTGGGAACACGCACCGTGTGGATGGTTCCCTACTTCTCGAAACGGGAGTTTGAAAATTGCTGTTGTTTCATTGAGAGTTGAAACCAAGTATGACGCTGGGATGCCAGCGGGCCATCCATCTCCATCCTTCTGAAAGGCTACTTGAACCAATCATGGCAGAATATCCCCAACATCAGATATTTGCCGAACTTATATGACTCTTCGATAATATAAAGTTCCGAAAGATGGGCTTTTTGCACCAGGGTCGGAGTTCCAGTGGACGACAGCGTGCCTGCTCCGCTGCTCAATGCCTAAACACCAGGGCTGGAAGCCTCAGAACCTCAGAGGTTTACTAAGTTGAAAAATGTTAGCTTTATCGAGCATCTGAGGATGTCTGCAAGCAAGCTTGCTGGCGGAGCCCGAGGATGGACCGCCACGTGGGAGTGTTTCTGGGGCATTATTAACGTCCTGTCAACAAAAACCCGAGACTGGTGCCCAACGGACATGTGGAAGGGTGGAGAATCCGTAGATTAGTCGATGCGCGAATATTCTGATAAGAGGAAGATGAGAGCTTGATAGCTATGTGGATGAGTCCTCAAGTGTGGTCAGAATCAATCACGCAGCGAGATTGGCTGAGAGCTCTCGCAGCTGGGATATATCCACGTCGGAATCGCATAGACTAGTGTTGAGCGCTGAGCATGTAGAATCTGTGATCAAATCTAGCGAAGGAGAAAAAGCTCAGGAATTTCCATTCGTCGAAGGCATTCGCACAGGGAGAGGATTTGTTGCCTAGATATTTAGCAACCAAAGTAAGATTCCATTCTGAAGCATCTGGACTTCTGCCCAACAACTTCCTATCTTGGGCTCCCGACCCAATGGATATGAAAACCCAAACAAAATCATCACCGATGGTCATTTCGGGAAGCTTCTGTGTAGAATGGACCTAGAAAGTTGAAATATTCCGTGCTAAAGGTCGAGCTGAAACGGAGTTGAACTGGGAATGCATGATTCCACCCAGTGAGTAGGGCTTTGCAGCCTGACCTAAGCAAAGGAGACTGTTCATTCGCTAGGATCTTGCCTTTAAAAAGAGGGTAGCGAATTCTGGGCTTGAGCTCCTTCTAGATCCTGATTACATTGGACAAATTGACGGCTGTGGAGTCATGCACCCTCCGGTGCAGATCGGGATGTGGTTGCAGGCTCGTAGTCATGCCTAAGTTCATGCACACACCTAAGGAGTTTGATGGTGCCGATGGTGCCGATGAGCACCCCGTCCCTTATCCTTTCCTCAGCAGCATGTGCTCCAAGATTGCTCAAGGACCTATGTATATACCACCAGGCGTGATCGATGGAAATAGCGGTAGTAGAGGGAGCAAATGAGCAAGAAGGTCAAAACAAACGCGCTTCAACGGGCAGTCCCGCTGGGGAAGCAACTAGCGGCCGTTGGCTAACTTAATCTCATGGGCTGGCTCGTCTGCGTCGCTGAGAAATCAGAGGTCGAAAATCGAGTCAAAGGAGGGGGTATCAAAAGTGAGGGGCCCCTTCAGGACTATTCCCATCCAACTACGAGCTACATTGAAAGAGCCGATGCTGCGAGCCAGGACTCTGGGAAGGCCACCAGGATTGCGAATCTTCCCGGAATGTTAGAAAAGGCGCAATAACAGGAAGAGAAGCTAGTCACAATGTTGGCCTTGGAAACACCAGACATGCAGGCACGTGCAAGGCGCTGATCTTTAGACAGGGTCCCTTGTATCTTTGCAAAGGGACTTAAGCGAGAATGTAACGGGAGGACCACAGTCTGGCACCGATACCGTAGCCAAAGCCCAGTGGACGGCTTTGGCTCTGGATCGCCATCTACCGAGGGTTCTCCCCGCAAACGCGCATCGATGATCATAAGGACTGGCCCACGAGACTAGGAAGGGTGTTCCAGACCATCGAGTCTTACAGGCTTACTAGTAGCTAACAACAGACGCAGTGCTTGGTTCTCACAGTCGCCGCAAATGATTGGGATTTTGATCTATTGGGTGCTTCATCATAAAGTAGTCATTGTTGCACAACATCTTATTTTGGAGTGCCGTCTTCCCCAGGCGTGTTTTGAAATCCATCTCTTATTAATTCTTTTAGCGATTGTTACACGGAAACCGTTGGCCTGAAAAGTGAAGGAAAGCAGAATTGGTTAGTGCCACGTCTCGGCTTACGATACGTCAGACCACCCTTGCACATAAAAATAATTCCTCGGCCCTCACCACTCTAGAGAGCCTCCAATGCCTTGGAAACCTCGAAAGTGAAGCCCTCGGTGGCGATGACCGGCTTCCGGCCGGTTCTAACCGGATGCTCACCCATCAAATACTCGAGATCTGATTCAGAGTGTTCAGATGATGGTGTCGACGACTGAGATTCGTATTCCAGAATCGTGGAGTCAAAGTCAGGGAGCTCGGTATGCCTAGCTTCGTGACACCAAAGTGTAACAGCGGCGTGGAGCTGAGTGAACCATTCAGCCACTGTCATGGTCTTGCCTCGAAATATCAATATCAAATCGTTGTACCGTTTCAGCCCCGCTCGGGAAGCTTTGTGCTTCCAATCAGGAAGAGCATCCTCGAGCAAGTAACGTCGTTCAGCAGAAAAGTGGTTGACATAATTGAAAAACGCTCCCTCGGAATCTTGTCACATGTTAGCTTTTGAAGTGCTGCTTGCATGAACACCTGTTCGTTGGGCATACATACAGCCTCTTGATGACATTCCGGCTCCCCTTGGTAGAGACACCAGACGATCGAATCTCTGGTCAAGAAGCTCCTGTAGTCTCTCATAAGAAGCATAGACTATGGAGGTTGATTCTTGTAATGTCCAAAGTGCATCCTGGACAGACTCTGGGAGCTGTGAGAGCATTGAATCTGGGAGTGCAGCAACGTGTGAAACATCTGTAGGGTCGTGCAAATGCGGGGGCGCAAGAAAGAGAGCATCTGGTGGGTTGTAGCCTTTCATGGTGTTTATTTGGGTGAAAGTGAGAGGGACAAGATACAAGGCCGTGTCTTAGCAAAGTCTAGTTAGAGGGACTCGTAATTCTGGTTCTGTAGGTATGGTAGGACTCGGTGATAGATATGGACAGGTGTGGAAGGGGCTGCTGTGTTATATACTCGGGACATCCTAGAGGACGAGGCAAACAGGCTAGGGGCATTATGTGATTGGTACGGGGTATTTGAGACAGGGGTCAAAATAGGTTTACCTGTTTTGTTGCGGGAGACTTTGTCTCTGCTAAAGATCTGTATTGGGCCGGGCAAAGGAAGCGGTCTTTGTGACGTATGGCCCAGAGCTCGAGAATGAGAACAGGATGATATTTGTGACTGCGCCTGCTATCTCACCATCTGAGCCCAGCAATCGTTCTGGGGTAAACCCTAGCAGAATTGTGAGAGTGAAAAAGCTTTGCCGATAACGACATTTTCAGAAAAGCTAGCGTGACGCCTTTCTATTCACTGAACCATTTTCTTATCCAAGTGGCAACCTGTACCAGTGGCCCTCCCAGGCTTGCTCCGACATGGAGTAGGTCGAGGCCACCGATGGAAAAGGGTGCCGTGCAAGGTGACGGAGAGACCCATATTCCAGAATTCTTATTATCCAGAAGTTCATCCCGGCAATAGCCACCCAAAATTACAGCAAACCACAATAAAAATACCGTGATCCTCGAGTCTCCTCGATGCTTACTGAATTCTGCCGGTAGAAAGTCAGCGATGAGGCATGCAGCGACGTCATAATCAAAATGGGGACCTACCTTTGAATGAGATGCACGCCAGATGCGGTCTCCACAATGGTGCTCATTTCGCCGGGTTGAAGAGCAAAGGCAGCATCTTCAAATTCCTTCTGCATCTGGCCCTTGCCAAAGAAACCCAGGTCACCTCTGCGACGGGCACTGCTGTCGTCGGATTCCGATACAGCAAGGTCTCCCAAGGTGGTGGAGCCCGAGCGGATTTGCTCCTCATAACCTTTGAGCAATGAGATGGCATCTTCCTTGGAGCGGGTGATGTTGGTCTCTCTCCAGCTCGAAGGTCTGCGACTATCTCTGTGCTTCACCAGAAGGTGAGCTGCTCTGATTTTCCCCTCGGAAGCGGGGCCATCGATGCGGGTGGTGGTTGAACTGTGATGCTGGGCCATGTAGACTTTCAACTTGTCGGTGTCAGCATCCTCCGGCGGTTCCCATCTTGACTCATGCGTCTTTTGGTTGAAGTAATAGGGCAGGTTCTTCGAATTGGAATGACGGATTTCCCAGTCTTGGGGAAGGCCTGTGTCCGACTATGTTTGGTCAGTGCTGTACGGAGTACCAATCGAACATGGGGAAGGATTGCATAGAGGTGTGTACCATGATGAGAGTCAGCAAGGGCTATGCGTGGAGTTGTCGTTGTCGCTGACGAGGAGCAAGACTTTGCAGAATTGTTGAGTGGCAGCAGGACTATGGGGGCATTGGGAAGGAACGCGTTTGGAGTTTGATGTGCAGGCGCTGCAGCCGTCGAAATGGCGGGGTAAACCAGTGATGGAGGACGGAAATGGATGAAAGGGGGGAGTGAGATTCACGTGACTGTTGTCACGACCGGCACCCAGCTGAACTGCCTGTGCGAGATGACGGGGTGACTGATGACTAGGAGGTGGTGACTAATAACAGATGACAATAATAACAAACAATGACAACCTTGGACTATCTGTGTAACGCGTTCGAGATGCATTTATTCGTTGAGTCACTGGCAGTTCCCGTCAGCCCGAAGTGTGAACACTGGACCCAGAGTGACACTATTAAACACCTAATTACTTAGGGTACTGACCTGGGAAGGAATAAGCATTGGCGGTGCCTGGAAGCATGTGGAAGTCGCCCTTGCTTGTACCCCAAAGCACTGGCAGAGGTGCCTAATGTTGGGTGCAGTGGGTGACAGTGGCAGCACAGCCGTGTGGGGAAAAACAATAATCCATGAGTCCCCTTCCCCTCACAGCCTTCCACGGCTGCCATTCGCAGGAAGCACTTGTTCAGTGAGTGGAGGCACCAGGCACATACATGTACCCGCACCCTCCAAATTCCCTTCCTTTTTCCATCTATCATCCACAACATACCATCCGCAACTATCAACCTCTACCACGTCGACTACACGATCGCTTGACCATCCCATTACCTCGGACACACCATCAGTACCATACTAGTATTTACGGAGAAGGAACGCTCACCTCATCCCTCATCCTCATCCTCATCCACGACAACGACAACGAGACTTCCTACATTAACCAAACCATGTCGGCACCCCAATCTCCATCGCCCAGTGAAGGGGAAAGCAAGAGAAGCGAAGTCAGTTATCGCTTCTGTCAAGAATGCTCCAACCTTCTCTACCCCAAGGAAGATAGAGCCACCTCGACACTGCTCTACATTTGCAAGGCATGCCATGCCACCACTACCCACGATTCAGCATGTACCTTCCGCCAGCATCTAGGTGCCAATGTACAGGAGACCGCCGGAGTGACCACTGATGTTGCCAATGATCCAACTGTGGGTTCGGATTTTTTAGAAATGCCCCCTTCATGTACCCTCTGCGGCGACCAGCTGAGATGCTACCAGTGTGGTGAAGAGTGAAAATCGTGGTCTTTTTGTTCTGGCTCGGTCGCAACTTTACTCTATCAAACTCTGGCTGACCGTATCTCCCCCTGTACAGTTGCCCCGAACTCAGAAGACTTGCCCACGATGTAACGAGAGAGATGCGGTTTATTTCCAGTCACAACAGCGGGCTGCTGAAACAGGAATGGTGAGTAATATGTCACTCTTCCTTGCCTTACTTCGCTCATTTTTCTCAGAAACTTTACTATGTGTGCACGGCCTGCAATCATGTCTACACTGTCGTTTAGCGTCGGTGTTGGTGGATGGCATCATTTTTGGATTTTCAGCATTACAAGGCGTACAGCGTACAGCGCTCGGCGGAGAGACATGAGCCCATGAGCGGACATTGATACCCCCAGAGGCAAGAATTCTTGAGGAGTTCCGGTGGTATTCTTGTTCTTCTTTCTTAATTTTACATATGTTGATAGCAATAAGATCGGCTCATCAGCAGCTTCAAATGTGCATGGGTGCCAATGACAGTATCTTCGACCACTTTTTCTCTCGTAGTTCAGCACCGACAATACTGGATAATCTCGTTCCGATGGGATCGCCGTTCTTCTGAATGAGTACACATGCGTTGTCACCAAATTTGATCAGTGTACCATCTTTTCGCTGCTCTTCTTTTCTCGCCCTGACTACCACTGCATGTCTGATATCGCCTCGTCGGACTTTGTTGGAGATGCCCAAGCTCGTTCCGCCTGGATTGTCGGGACCAAAGCTCCTCTGTTTCTGAACCACCACGATTATCCGGTCACCTAGAAGACTGTGTCAGGTCAAAGGAAGATATGGAATCAGTCGGGAGGTTCATAGGGTACCAATTTTAGCAGGTTGAGTCTTCTTTTTCATGACTGCGACGCATTCGACAATGGCCGCACCTGAGTTGTCGATGCAATTCAGCATCGTCTGGAGAAAATCGCATCAGTCACGTGCACACAATGAATATTGATTGATTCCTTATAGTATCCCATACCTTTAGTTGTATCATCGTGGCAGCATAATGTGGCTGTAGTTCAACACCTGTAGAATGAGATGATAGAGGGACGTTTAGCAGTTCGCAAGCAGCACCACTGGACGCAGCCAAGCAAAGAAAGTTCGAACTCGAATTCCAAAAGTGGATTGTTCAAGGCCCAGCCGTGGACAAGGATTGTGATTTGGTGGATAGGCCAGTCGCGGACTCGTGGATCGTTCGAGCGTGGGACCCCCGGCCTTTGCTGTGGCTGATTGATGGATTTTGTACCCCTTCGAGGGTTTAGGGGCGCTCTCTAGCCCCTGAACGGCTGGGTGCAGGGTGCGGTTGCGGTTGCGATGGGCGTTGGCCTCAGGCATCATAGGCTCTTGCGTTCTTAGGCTTCTAGGCATGTTGTGCATTGACCTCGCCTATTGTTGATGTGGTCTCTGGCCTCCTAGCGCGTCTTCTTACTCGTAGAATGCCCAGCGGTAGTAGACGGAATACCAGGTAGCTTGTGTAGATTTAGCCACAACTTGAACGACTAACTGGCTAGTTGTTATTATTATTACTCTTTGATGCCACGGCCCACGACTCCATGGTCACTCTGGCCATTTCAGCCCGCGGCTCCTGCAGATGCACGTCCTCCGTGCGTTCTGGACGGAACTGAGTAATTCGTAACCTCGTTTCTCTTCCCCCTCCCCTTCCCTTCATGTACCGTAACATCTCAGTTCACCTGCACTCCCTCCCAATCGACATACATAATCGCTAGGTCTAGAGCTGAACCAACACCCTCCTTATTCCTCTTTCACTCGCTAGATTGTTCAGCTGCAAAAGAGTATTGCATTGCATCGCTTCACATACGCGACCGCCATGTCGCATTACACTCACTTCCACCAGATCATTGTCACTCTCAGGCTGGCCTGATTCAAGACTGCCTCGCATTGTCTACTGCCAGTGCAGTAGTATTCACTACATCCTACATACTGTATAATCTCCGAGCCCCTTCCAGTCATTCATTGTTTACCCTCGATTTCCAACCCTCGACACCAAGGTCCAAACTCCCCCGACCATTACCCTCCTGCGGCGCTCCCTCGCTCGTCAACGCGTTTGAGCTCGTCGAGTCTGCTCACTTCCCCACCATGATTCGCAAGAGAAAAGACCGAGAGCCTGAGAGGACTAACAGACTGTCTCTCGCTGAACTGGCGGCACATGATGATGTTTGTTCAGATGCTCTTGTAGACAATGTCAGTCCATCATTTCCATAATAGCCAGACGGGCTACAGACACGCTCATACTAAACCTCTGATAGGCCTACTACAAGTCGCGCATACGGAAAAATAGGACAAAACACATTCCAATTCGTGGCATTAAGGAAGACGAGGTTCCGAAAATCTTGCTCCAAAAAGTCATTGTCGATAAGGATCTGGCTGGGGCTGAAAAGGCCCTCCTTGCTCTTCCTGGGCTTAAGAGGTACAAGAAGAGCCTACATTCCAAGACCGAACAAGAACATTTTTTGTCCCATATTCGGAAGTACATCAGCATGTACAGCACTGACTGTGCTTGGGAAGTCTCTACGACCAACCGCTACACTATCGTCACCTATGAGGCTGCTGTTACTGCTCGACGACGTATCAAGCAAGGCGACAAGGTCAAGTACCTGATTGGTACCCTTGTTCCTCTGACTACCGAAGAATCAGCCGACCTCGACATGACCAACCGTAATTTCAGTATTGTCGTTTCCAGTCGCAAGAAAAACTCTTCCATTTTCCTGGGTCCCGCTCGCTTTGCCAATCATGATTGTGACGCAAACGGTCGTTTGGTTACTACTGGTCCAGACGGCATGGAGGTTGTAGCTATGAAAAATATCGAAGTCGGCGACGAGATTACTGTTTCCTATGGCGATGATTACTTTGGGCCAAACAACATCGACTGTCTCTGCCACACCTGCGAGATCTCGGAACGAAATGGATGGACCCCCAGGGCGGCGTTACTCGATAATAGAAGCCAAGACTCGACTCCTGCACCTTCCAGGATGTCCAGCGTCCAAGCTCGTGGCCTCAAACGCAAATTTGACTCCGATATGTCCTCGTTTGGCACTTCCTCTACTCCACCCTCCAAAGTCATCAAGACCACACAATCGCCCTCAAAGTTACAGCAGTCCTGGACACCGCCTACGGCCCCTGAGTCGGAGCTTCTGGAAGAGAGTTCCGCTAGCGAGGCTCTAGAGCCAACAAAGGCAGTACCAATTTCCATACATGAGCAAGGTCCTGTGCTCTCCCCGCCGCGTAGCGCGCGACAATCGATTGAGCGTGATATCCAGGCAAACGATCCTACCATTGACCCCGCGACTATCTCCGAAGTCGTCCCTCAATCTCAACCTGCCGAGCAGGGCTCAGATAGCGATGTCAAATCAAACAACGGACATCGGGAAAGCAAAATGGCTGCGAGGCTGCTGGGCAAGGTTTCATCTCGAGCACCACTCTCTCCTGCTCCAACATCTCCTTCCAGCCATGGCTCTACAACTGAGACTGCCACGACAGCCCCTTTACCTGCGCTGAGTAGCACAATTGATTCTTCTGTGACGGTTAAAATTGAGACAACCGAAATCACGAAAGTGGAAGCTGACGACGACGCTGAGGACACTATCATTGTCACTACTTCCCGTCACGAATCGACACCATTGAGCGATGTTCCTTCCGACCTCGTGGGATCAGGTGAGGCTCCAAATGCTGCAGATGAAACAGCGGAATCAGCTGCACCACCTGTTCCTCATGTGATCTCCACACTTACCACTACAACCATTACGAAGGAAGTTCTCAACTCAGTTGTGTCTGCCCCAGCCTCAGAAACTCATGTACTACCTTCGATAGAACAAGCTAGCACATCTGTTACAAGAGCCACATTGACCGTTCATCCGGTTACTGGGACCATTCGAATTGCAGGTGACCACATTTTGACACGCAAGCTCCTCGCACAGCCCCACGATCGCTGGGTTCAGTGCCACAACACCAAATGCTATGGCTTCTTCATCCAATCCAACGGCTATCAAACTCGAAAGGAATGTCCTCGCTGCGAACGTCACAGTATGCTTTACGGATTTCCATGGCCAAAAACTGATCCTGATCCACGAAAGCTTCTCGAACGGAAAAGTCAAAGCAAGAAACGTGACAGTGCTTCCGTTGAATATAGTGCATATCGACGCAAGGGCCGCTGTGGTAAAGGCACCTGGGTCGAGGGCGGCGGTGACGAAGAGGAACGTGTGATGGATCATCGCACAATTCATCGCTTTGTCCTCCCAGAGGAAGAAAGAGAGCTTACGAGGAATGGACTGTTGAAAGAAGCAGAGTTAGCTCGCGAAGAGGGTGACATGGCGCTCGCAATGCTGGAGGCTAAATTTCGCTCTGGATCAAGAGGGTTCGGTACTGAGAGTGCAGCTAGGGATGGAAGTGAAAGCGGGCCGGGCTCTGCAACACCCGATGACGCTAGGAGAAGAAGCAATCGTTTCGTCACACGCCCTGTCGGTGTTTATACTGATAAATACTAGAATTCCCTAAGGAGATGAGGGACTGAGATCAGATCCGATGATAATGCAGTCAACCCGCGCGGATATGACTTGTGCGAAGCATCTCAAATGGCGTATGGATTTTACGGATCATGGATCATGGACTATGAAAGACGTGCATGGTAGGGGTATGGTTATGGTTATGCATCAGCGATTGTCGGAGTCATCAACTCTCTTCCATACGCGCGCACACATGCACACCTGGGACCGTCCACGTCCTGTCCTGTATAACGGACTGCGTGTGTCTTTTCTTTACTTGCTTTGCGAAAAGGGGACTCGGATCATTGAGAGGGTGAATGAATGTTTTTAATGTGCGCGTTGCACGATACATACAATCTCGGATGACTGCCAAAGGCCAGGCATGACCAAGTGGTTAAGATATGTGCCTTGCTTGTCCTTGGTACTCAGTTCTACCTACTTATGTACCACCTCGGTACCAACGGAGCAGGTATGTAGCTAGTTCACCTCTTGCTCAGCCAGTCAAAAATGATGCTTGAAATGGATGGTAAAAATTCCATGTTCGCCCGTCCTTGTTCTAATATTCGCTTTGCTGATTTAAATGTAGGTGAAGTTTCAAGAGCTTGAGGGTTGAACAATCTCCCCTTCCACAAGTCCGTTACTATTGCACCTACTAGGTCAAGTCCAGTTGACAACTTTAGTGCTTGAGATATTGAACTTAACTGACCAGCAAGGTACCTAGCTGGGCATGTACTAAGTAGATTTATATGCCTTACGCACATCCCTTCCACTCGGAGAGAATGTACTCTACGACCTTTAGTGGACTTCAAGCTTTCCCCCTCAACCACTGGCATTCCTCAAAGAGTGAAGGCGAATGGCGCTTCCTCCCCCAAATGTTTCCCCCATATTGTTGCTGGGCATCATCTCAACTCCGCTATCAAGGCTTGTCGTTAGGTTTGTTAGGTACTACCTGCCTACCACTACCTGCCTCGATAGGTAAGGAAGACATAATATGCTTTCGCGGGGATGAGGAGGAAGGATTCGGCGCACCTTTCATCCGAGATATGGAGAACGTCACTTCGACATCTCTAGGGTGTCCTTAGGAGAGCGATTTCTAGTCATATGCATTACTCATAGATATATCATCGAGACGTAAAGCAACAATTCCGCCGATCTACTTTTGGGTCATTTCTTTGTCTTTACCCTCCCCCCTCCTAGCTCCTTTAAACCACTACCCACCCACTCGGTCCACACAAACACTCAAGTCCAAGCACGACCATGAACACACCAACCCCCGATATAACGCTCTATTTTCTAGGCGCCAGCCGCGCGATCCGCATCGCCTGGCTACTGGAGGAGCTATCACTACCATATACGCTGGTCGCATCGCCGCGCGCATCGAATGGGCTTGCGTCGCCCGAGTTCAAGGACAAGATCCCTACTGCCTTGGGCAAGAGTCCCGCTATCAGGGATGGGGATCTTGTTGTGCAGGAAAGTGCGGCTATTGCAGAGTATGGCGTTGCTGTGCTTTGTGATTGAGGTGAGTGGCTGCTGATAGATGCCAGGTATTTGTGCGAGACGTATGACAGTGAGGCGAGGTTGTTGCCGAGGGAGAGGAAGGCGCGTGCGAAGGTCAGGGAGTTCATGTCTGCGGCAGAGGGAACGTTCATGTTGCATGCTCTTGCGGTGAGTAGTTGAGACACCATGTCACTTTCTTCTATGGTCCCGTCATTCCCCTGCGAAGTAGATGACATGCTACCAGCAATGGATCCCACACATGGTCCGATCAGGGATATCTAGAAGCAACCACCTATCTCCGTCCCCCGTTGACACTTCCAGTCAAGGTGAATTCCTAATTAAAACAGGTCCTCTACGCACGCTGGCGCCTGCCCTCGCGAGCCGCAGATTGCCTGCCGGAGATGGAGAAGGCCCTCTCGCCAAACGTCCGCAACGACTTCGCCTGGTTAGAACAGGAGTTATCCTCGTCATCGTCCGATAACTACGGATCAAGCAGCGGCAAAGACTTCCTCGTTGGAGATCACCTGACTGCGACCGATATCATCATGGGGTTCAGTGTTGAATTTATCTTCACCAGGAAACTGGGCACGGAAAGTGATGGCCGCTGGCCACGCATTCAGAACTGGCTGAATCGTATTAAAGAGGTGCCGTCCTATAAGAAGGCCGCGGAGAGGACAGAATACAAGCTGTAGGGGCGGTAGATGGAAATGCTTGGGAGAGGGGTCAGGGAGAAACTCTCAGGGAATTGGAAGTCCCCTGTCATTTATGAGAGTGATATATGCCAGGATAGCGCATAGGTTTTTCCTGGTCTTCATGCTTTGTTATGCATGGTATTAATGTCTTCTAGATATTGCTAGAATATGGCACCCTCGAGGAGTATTTCTGGTCAATAAACCACAAGATAACGGCAGCTTGAAAGATCCAAAGTGAACAAGGATGAACTTGGAAGTTGATCAGGGGAGTCACCTAGGGAAAGTATCCCGAAAGCTCACGTGGCCGCACTCCCAATCTGGGCCCCTCCGCATCGATTCGACATGTCGCCTTGACTGAAAGTTTGTTGCAGGATAGCGAACAGCAGCAACAGTCGCTCATATCCCATGCTCGATTCCAAGTTGTCGACATGGAAGTCGTTGAGGGTATTTCACGGCAAGTACATGATCCGCATTGATCAATAGACCGAGTTACTGGTCGACGCTCCATCCCTCATTCTCAAGTCGAGTTGAGCGACGTCGAAGTCCCTCACAATTTCAAACCCTTACACACACGGTTACACAACCCACCGCCACGATGCAGGGCTTTAACATGGGACGGTACGTCCCACCAGAACTCGAAGGCACGGTATCCTTCAACGCAGCCTCAGGCAAGGGTCACGCGCTGGGCAACCGGGCTCGCAAGCTGCAGAGTGAGGGGATCCTGACGGTGCGGTTCGAATGCCCCTTCGCGATCTGGTGCACGCACTGCTCGCCTGAGCAAATCATCGGGCAAGGTGTGCGGTTCAATGCGGAGAAGAAAAAGGTGGGCAACTACTACAGCACGCCGATCTGGAGCTTCCGCTTCAAGCACACCGTCTGCGGCGGCTGGCTGGAGGTCCGCACCGATCCCAAGAACGCGGAGTACCTGGTTGTCGAGGGTGGAAGAAGGCGAGATACTGGTGTGGATAAATTGCTGGACGGTGAGGTTAGGATTGGCGTCTCGGACGAGGACAAGGACCGGTTGGAACGGGATGGTGGATTCGGTGTGTTGGAGAAGAAGGTCGAGGATCGCTCTGTGTTTAATGCGCAGAAGGCCCGTCTGGATGAGCTGCTCAAGGCCAGTGACCGTGACTGGGCGGATCCTTATGAGATGAGCAAGAAGCTTCGTGCGGATTTCAGGGTTGGCAGGAGGAAGCGCCATGCCGATGAGATGTCGGGTGATGCGCTCAAGGAGAAGTTTGGTATCGGAGAAGATCTACATCTACTCCCCGAGCGCCCTGAGGACAACGATCGCGTCAAGTACATTGACTTTGGCCTGCATGCAGAGGGGTCGACCTCGTCTTCAGCCAAACCGCTCTTCCAGGCTCTGCGGGAGAAATTGCCCTCGCGAGTCAAGGCTGGGTCGATGACATCTACCGCCACTACTTCTGCCGTTGAAACTGCTGCTTCGAAGAAGCTTGTGCTGCAGAATGAGCTGAGGACAAATACGCGGATAGCTACGGACCCCTTCTTACGAGATGCGGACCCCTGGCAACCGAGGGTCAAGCGAAAACGAGATCCTACAGAGGAACACGAGCAGGGGCAGGGGCAGGTCTCGGAACGGGACAAGTTTGCAAAAGTGGAAAGCTTGGCGTTGGTTGGATATGATTCGGATTCTTCATCATGATACCCCAGGACATTGTGGTCCAAATGTGTTTTCGGGATTTCGGAGCATAGGTAATCATACAGGGTCATAGTCTGGCTGGCTATCTAGCTAGTACAAACGGTCTTGTTTCGCTCGTGCTTGTTCCTTTGTTTGGTTGCCCAGACTGCTGGATTTGCGTGCGTCCTCATTGAGCGGCGGCATAGGACGCCGTTGAACCGGCAACGATCCTCCTCGTGGAAGGGCTGTCGGCGGTGGTGGAGGAGTCCGACTCGCCCAGGGTGCTTGCGTAACTCCGTTGACAAACCCAGGTGGTGGC
>Ga0105239_10000186_pt1 | contig 90998 bp, 84 predicted proteins | sample KBSC44metaG_FD_92761 | JGI IMG/M metagenome (GOLD analysis project Ga0105239, IMG submission 92761) | Corn rhizosphere microbial communities from Kellogg Biological Station, Michigan, USA - KBS C4-4 metaG | ecosystem: Host-associated > Plants > Roots > Rhizosphere > Soil | place: Michigan, USA... | reverse complement strand
GAGCGTAATTAACGCCGTCAGGAATAAACTTGTACAGCGTATATTCTCCTGTGTTAATCAAAACAGAAAGTATGAAAAAAATTATCTTAAATTAGTTGCATAGATCATAGAAATCGAGGTGAGTTGCTTGCACCTTACCACGAAGCGACCTCTGCGCCGTACTGCACCGAAGAATAAATTAACGGGTTACCTGTCAGCAGGTGATAAGTAACCCGTTAGCCAATGGTTCATGACTGTCTTATGCAGAGGTTGCTTCGTTCACAGCAATGACGCTTCATGGAGAAATCATCCGCACATCAAAAATTCGCACCTCCATATATCATTTCGCTTCCTTCACCGCAATCAGCACACTTGTTCTCCAGCTCTTCACTTCCGGGTTAACACCCACGGTCATTAAAAACTTGCCGCTATAGGTTGCTGGTTTTATGGTAGACCTTGCTCCCGGCATAACATTCACTTCGCTGATGCTGTAGTTTTTATTGGGATCGAGGCCTTTGAGCTTGATAGGGGCATTAGACTCTGCTCCCACGCGCCAGTTTACCAGGTAGTTAAACATGATGGCGTTGCCTTTGCCTTGATCGACGTACATGATGGATGCGACATCATTTTCGCGCGGGTCCTGCAGATGGTACTGGTCGCCGTGCCAGATGGCTTCGCTGAATTGTTTGTAGGTATTCACCGCGCCCTGGCAAAATTCAAGTTCATTGGGTTTCAGCTTTCCTACCACGATATCAAACCCCAACTTGCCCATCATCGCCACATCAACCCTGAATTTTATCGGCTGCTTGCCCCAGTCGGTCACATGGTTCGAGCTGGTTAAGGCCGGGTAGAAATAGGAATTTTCCCATTGAATAAAGATGCGCTCGATTGGTTCGGTATCATCGCTTGGCCAGTATTCGGTAAAATATTGCAATGCGCCATAATCAACCCTGCCGCCGCCGCCGGAGCATAACATCATCGGCACTTTCGGATATCTGGCACGTAAGCGGTCAAGCACTTTATATAGGCCGAATACATAATCGGTATAGAAGTTAGACTGGTTTTTTTCATAGCTTGAATTCGCGTTAAAAATTACCGAGTTGCAATCCCATTTAATATAAGCCAGGTCAGGGTTTTTGGTGAACAGGCCATCAACCACGCCAAAAACAAAATCCTGTACGGCCGGGTTGGTTAAATCGAGCACCAGCTGGTTACGCATATAAATTTCCGGGCGCTGCGGTTGTTTTACAATCCAGTCGGGATGTTTTTCGTAGAGCTCACTTTTAGGATTTACCATCTCTGGTTCAACCCAAATCCCGAATTTTACGCCGTCAGTGTTAGCTTCTTTTACCAGGTAGCCGATATCATGCGGCAGCTTGGCTTTGTTTTCCTGCCAGTCGCCTAGGCCGGCGTGGTCGCCGTTACGTGGGTACTTGTTGCCAAACCAGCCGTCATCCAGCAAAAATAAATCGGTGCCAAGTTTTTTGGTATCCTTTAAAAGTCCGGCAAGTTTATCTTCATTAAAATCAAAATAGGTCGACTCCCAATTGTTCAGCAACGTTAACCGTGGGCCTTCGCCGTCTGCAATCTTATATTTGCGCGCCCATGTATGAAAGTTACGGGTAGCTTCGCCTTTGCCTTTATCGCTAAGGGTGTAAACAAATTTTGGTGTTTCAAGATCGCCGCCTGCTTTTAGTGTATAGTCAGCAGCATAATTATTTATGCCGGCAATCAGCCTTAAATGGTTTGATGGGTCAACCTCGAAATCAAGCCTGAAATTGCCGCTCCATTCCAGGTTGCCGTACATTACTTCGCCGGAGTCTTCGGTGGCAGACTTGCCTAACGACAGCATAAAAGTCGGCGGCTGAAAAAGGTCGGCACGGGTGCCAAGCTTTGAGTCGAGGGTTTTTATACCGTGCGATAGGCGTTCCTCTTCCGGCTTCATTTCCTGCGCCCAATCGCCGTGATAATGTTTAAGCCAATAGTCGTTGCCCTGCAGGCATAGGTTTGCCGAAGCATATTTATTAAGCACTACGCTTTTTTTCTCGCGGTTTTTTATCACGCTCCATTGCTCAGTTACGTTTTCATCGTAGTAGGTTTTATAGTTGAGCGTAACTTCAAAATCATAGACCGAATCTTTAAGGTTGATGCTTAACAAACTCACATCATCATTGATTTTTGTGACGGTATGGTTAACATATTTAAGCTCCAGGGATTTGTTTCCGTCGGCATGCGTTACCTGTATGGCAGGTTCTACCAGGTTACCCGTGCCGGCTGTGGTATAGGCATTGTTATAGGAGCCGATGCTGCCGCTAAAGTTATTAAAGCTGCCGATGTTCTTATACTCATCCTTATTATTAAGCTTGCCGCCAAAATACACCATGTTTAACAGCTTATTGCCGCCAACTTCCAGCACCAGGGCGTTGTCTTTTGTTTCGACAGGGATTACTACGGATTGTGCACTTGCCGATGCAACCATCGCCAAAGACATAATTATTCCGTTAAACAAACTTTTTGAGTCTATTTTATTCATTTTGGTATGTTTTAGTTCCGTTTACTGATTGGTATAGATTACGCCGTCTTTCATCACCAATTTTACCTGCTTCACCGCTTTAATATCGTCGGCAGGGTTCCCTTCAACAGCAATAATATCGGCAAGATAGCCGCTTTTTATATATCCGAGGTTATTTAATTTAAAAATTGTCGCATTGACACTTGTAGCCGACTTTAATACATCAATTGGTTTCATTCCATACTCGGCCATCAGCACCATTTCGCGGGCATTATCGCCATGACTAAACACGCCCACGTCGCCGCCCATTAATATTATCACGCCTGATTGCAGCGCTTCGGTGAACATTTTGTGCTTTTGCTTCACGGCTTCAGGCTCGGCGTCAAGGCCCTTTTTCCATCCAGCATAGCTTTGTATCGCTTCCGTTGCGGCCAAAGTGGGGCATAGGGCAATTCCTTTTTCCTTCATCTGCTTAAACAACTCAAGCGTGCCGCCGTCACCATGCTCAATAGTGGTTACTCCCGCAGCAATTGAACGCCGCATGCCCTCCTCGGTACCCGAGTGTACTGCTACCATTCGCCCGCTGCTTTTAGCAACTTCAACTGCTTTTTTTAATTCATCTTCGGTAAAGGTTGCCGCAGAGGTACTATTTTCGCCCCAGCGGTAATCGGCGTAAATTTTAATCACATCTGCTCCATAGCCAATTTGCGAGCGTACTACATGCGTTATCCCATCAATGCCATCCGCCTCTTCGCCGCCTTTTATTATAGTCGCTTCGGCTACATTGCTCTTGGGTCCATAGCTGCCGGTTGCTACAATGGCCCGTGTCGCTACCAGCATCCTTGGACCAGGGATAACACCTTTATTAATAGCCATCTTTAAGCCGACATCGTCATAACCTGCGCCCTCGGTTCCTAAATCCCGCACGGTTGTAAAACCGGCCATCAGCGTTGCTTTGGCATGGTTTACCGCACGCGCCGTCCGCTCCGCACGGCTTTCGGTGAGTACCTGGCTGTTCCAGATAGTTTCATTATAAGGATGGAGGAATAAATGCGAATGTCCTTCTATCATTCCCGGCATTACAGTGGCGCCTTTTAATTCTATTACTTTGGCAGATGCAGGTGCGGTTATGCTGCCTGGATCGCCCGCTGCCTCTATGCGCTTTCCTTTTATCAACACCCACCAGCCATTGTGCATTTGCTGACCATCAAAAACGCGGTCGGGCTTGAGCAGTATAATGGTGTCCTTTGTTTTTTGCCGGGCGATGGATGCAGTCGCCAGCAATAGCATTACTATAGAAATTTTGAGTATTTTCATCATGTTACAGGTAGAGGAAAAGCAAGTTATCAAAATTATTTTTAATACAGTGCAACCATTTCGTTAAGCTTTTCATCTTACCTTTAAATGATGTTTTTGGAGCATAAATATACTACTGACGAACTGATAAAACGGTGTAAGGCTAACGAACGCAAAGCGCAGGAGTTGCTTTACAAACAATTTGCTTCAAAGATGCTGGGCGTTTGTATGCGCTATGCAACCGACCGTATGGAAGCCGAGGATATGCTGCAAAACGGGTTTATAAAGGTATTTCAGAAAATCGAAGATTACCGTGGCGATGGCTCTTTTGAAGGATGGGTGCGCAGAATAATGGTGCACAGCTCGATAGAGTACTACCGTAAATACCACAAAATGGTACAGCTGGTAGATGTAGAGCAGGCAGAATCACATGCATCTGTTGATGCGGTGGCTACCTCAAAACTCGCGACCAATGACTTGATGGCGCTAATACAGCAGCTGGCGCCGGGCTATCGCATCGTATTTAACCTGTATGCGATAGAAGGTTACTCGCACCGCGAGATAGCCGAAATTGCGGGGATAAGCGAGGGGGCATCAAAGTCGCAGCTATCAAGAGCGCGGTCGGTATTAAAAGAACAAATTGCAAAAATGGAAGGTAAAAGATATGGATATGCAGGATAAAGAATTCGATAGCTTATTTCGCTCCAAACTAGACGACTTTGAAGTGGAGCCAACTGGCCAGGTTTGGTTAGGTATAACCGAACAGCTTGATGGCAAACGCGGTTATCGCGCATTACTGCCCTGGTTGAGCATTGCAGCCAGCGTTACCATACTGGCCGCCGCGGGCATACTGTTTATTCCGCAGAAAAGGGGGGGCGATGTAAAACATCCTTTAAAAGATGGCATTGTAAAAACGCAGCCACCGGTTGTAAAAACCGAACCGGTTAAAGTTCAGTCGAAGGTAGCCGCAGAACCGGTGATGCAACCGGTTAACCAGGTGGCGCATGTAAAAGCAAAACCGGTTATTAGCGCGCCGGTAAAGGTAAAAGAGACTGCCCCGGCATCAGTGCCTGTTATTGAGAATGCGATAAAACATGATGAGCAGCCTATATTAGTGGCTGTTCAGCAAAAACCGGAACCCATTACGCCGGTTTTGCCGGACGCTAGCACACCGATAATCGCTAAGTCAACAATAATTGAAAACCAGGCATCAGCGCAAACGGTAGCGGCAGCAAACGTTCAACCGGTGGCAGATAAGCAGCAAATTGCGCAGCCAAAGCCTAAACGCAAAGTACATGGCATTGGCGGGTTTTTAAATACTGTAATAGCCGCGGTAGATAAACGGAAAGATAAAATAATAGAGTTCAGCAATTCCGATGATGACGAGTCGTCAAACATTACGGCGGTGAACCTGGGGATCTTGAAATTTAAAAAGGAACAGGCGAAATAGAATCTAGAGCCAAGAACCAAGACAAAACAAATAAGTAAAAGAGCCAAAGCTAAACGAGAGTGTACATATTGCTTTTTCTTTGCTCAATCAACCCAAATAAACACAAAAATGAAACGATTAATATACACAGCAATACTAAGCATATCGATATATAGCGCTTTTGCACAAACAAAATCCGACAGCACCAAAATCCAAAAGGATTCGACTAAAGAGCATGGCTTTCATTTCTCGGCCGGTTACGGCGAAGAAGGTAAACACAGGTGGACGCATGACACTATTACCTATAATGAACATGCTTATCCGCGCATATCGTTCGGCCTCACGTTTTCACGTATTGACCTCGGCCTGGCAACGCTGGTTGACAACGGCAGCTTTACTTTATCGCCGGCCAACAACTTTTTACGCTACCGCTCCTGGAAAACCAGCAACTTTGGTTTTGATTTGGTACAGATGGGCGTTAGGTTTAGTCCGAATTTTAAGATTTACCTGTCTGGTGGCTTTGACTGGACGCTGATACGCCTGCGTGAGAATATTACCATACTGCCAAACCAGCCGGTGCTTACCTATCGCCAGGACAATATCGACTACAGCAAAAACCGCTTTTCATCAAGCTATCTGCGTATTCCGCTATCGTTTGACTTCCGTACCAACGAGGATTCGCGTGGCAAACGGGCACACTTTGTTTTCGGTCCCGATGGCGGCTTCCTGCTGAACGGAAGGGTTAAACAGATCAGCAAAGAAAACGGTAAACAAAAAATCGACGACGATTATCACTTCACCCACTTCCGTTATGGCGGCTTTGTACGCATGGGTTATGGGGATATGGGTATTTTCGCCAAATATTACTTCAATGATATGTTTGAAAACAGCCCCGCCCAGAAAGGCTTGAAGAATTTTTCCTTCGGGTTTACGTTAGGGTTCTGATTAGTTGAAGAGGTTGTAAGGGGTGTAGAAGTTGTAGTGGTTAGCTGCACTTCTCAACTCTTACAACCTTTACAACAACTACAACTTTTTCAACTAACTACAGATTCACCCTATCCCCATGAGCTTTCGGCTCAGATATTACAAGAAAGTGCAAATCATCGGCTCTTTTGTTTAAGATACGATGCCTTGTTTCCGGCGGTATATGGATAGATTGACTGGCCTCAACCGTAAAAACCTCGCCAACAACTTCGAATGTTGCCGTGCCTGAAAGGATATAAAATACCTGCTGTGCGTGGTGATGAAAGTGCAACTGTTCGCCGGTGTTCGGTGGCATTCGTTCCTGTATCACGCTTAAGCTATCTGATTTTAGGAGGTGCCAGCCATCGCAATCGTTTCCCCAGGTATAGTGTTCTGCGTTTTGTGTTGATGTTATCATGGTAGTAGTTTATCGCGCTTGATGAGTGCTGTGGGTCAAATATAGCACAGTTGGCAATTACTTGCTTTGTAACCTTGGCCACCGTTTTACGTTAAGTATTCCCAGTGTAATTTTACAGTTTTCTTATTTGGATTTAATTTAAATAAGCAATACATTTGACCACATTTAATAATGATATGACGCTTTCAGAACTTGCACCCGGCGAATTTGGTATCGTAAAAGAGTTTACCGACCTCGAAATGTCAGTAAAACTCATGGAAATGGGTTGTTTACCCGGCGAGTCTGTTACCGTATCGCGTGTTGCTCCACTTGGCGATCCGATTGCTATAAACGTATCGGGATACCAGCTTAGCCTCCGCAAATTCGAAGCGTCAACCATTATATTGCAGTAGTCCCCATAAAAATTGAAAGCCGATATAAGAGTTGCACTTGTAGGAAATCCAAACACCGGTAAATCAACTCTTTTTAACACATTAACCGGGCTCAATCAAAAAATAGGCAACTTTCCGGGTGTTACAGTTGATAAAAAAACCGGCTTCTGCAGCCTGCCGGACGGCCGAACTGCCGAAATTATCGACCTTCCGGGCACGTATAGCCTCTATCCAAAAAGCAAAGACGAATCTATCGTATTCTCCGTACTTGCCGATAAAGCAAATACACATACTCCCGATTTGGTTGTTGTCATCCTCGATGCAACAAACCTGAAACGCAACCTACTGCTTTATAGCCAGGTAGCCGATTTAAAGATCCCGGTCATCATCGCGCTGAACATGATTGACCTGTCGAAAAAGGCAGGCATCAGCATAGATATAGATTTATTCTCTAAAAAGCTGGGCGTACCCGTGGTTCCTATTTCGGCGCGTAAAGTTGAGGGTATCGATAAACTCAAAACCGCTATCAGCTTCGCCAACAAAATTGCCTTGCAGGAGGCATCAATAGATGTGGAATCTATCGCACCGGAACTGATTACCAGAATAAGCGAAGACCTAAAGGTAGATAATCCATACTTCGCCCTGCAACTGGCACACCAGCATGAAACTGTAAAATTTTTAACGCCTGCCGAAAGCGACCACATCGAAGAGCTTGAAAAAGAGTTTTCCTTCCATTCGCAAAAGGCGCAGGGTGCTGAAACTATCGCAAGGTATAATTTCATTAATGATTTATTGTACGATACCGTTAAGGTGCCCGAAACAGCCCAGGATGAAACGCACAGCAACAAAATCGACAAAGTACTTACCCACCGCCTATTTGGCCTGTTTATATTTTTAGGAGTTTTGCTGTTTATGTTCCAATCTATTTTCGCATGGTCGGCCTGGCCGATGGAACAAATTGGAGATGGCTTTGCCTGGTTGCAAAATTACCTGCACAGCGTATTACCCGATGGGCCTTTGGTTGGCCTGGTTGTCGACGGCGTATTAGGCGGATTAAGCGGCGTAATGGTGTTCATCCCGCAGATAGCTATCCTTTTTGCCTTTATATCGATACTGGAAGACACCGGCTACATGGCCCGCGTTACTTTTATGATGGATAAACTGATGCGCAAGGTTGGCCTTAACGGCAAATCAGTTGTACCGCTGATAGGCGGCTTTGCCTGTGCGGTACCATCTATCATGAGCACCCGTACCATCGAGAACTGGAAGGACCGCATGATAACCATTATGGTAACCCCGCTGGTTACCTGTTCGGCACGTTTGCCAATTTATGTATTGCTTATCGGCCTGGTAGTGCCCGATCGCAACGTTTGGTGGGTATTTAACATGCGGGGCCTGGCGCTGACGGGTATGTATATTTTCAGCCTTGTATCTGCCATTATAGTAGCGTTTGTATTTAAGCTGATATTAAAAGGACGTGAGCGCGGTTACTTTATTATGGAACTGCCCGTTTACCGTATGCCACGTTGGAACAACGTTGCCTTCAGCATGTACGACCGCTCAAAAGCCTTCGTTTTCCAGGCCGGCAAGGTAATTATCGCTGTATCTGTTATCCTTTGGGTGCTGGCCTCGTATGGCCCAGGCGATCGCTTTGAAAAAATCGAACAAAAATATAAACAGCCGCAATACGCCAAACAATTGAACCCGGACGATTTAAACCGTGCCATTGGTTCCGAAAAACTGGAAAACTCCTACGCCGGAACGCTCGGCCACTTTATCGAGCCGGTTATCAAGCCGCTGGGCTTCGACTGGAAAATAGGTATCGCCCTGATAACTTCCTTTGCCGCCCGCGAGGTGTTTGTAGGCACCATGGCTACCATTTACAGTGTGGATGGCAATGCCGAAAAGATAGAATCTGTTCAACAAAAAATGGGCTCGGCTAAAAACCCTGATACAGGTCAGCCGGTGTTTACGCTTGCTGTTGCCTTTTCGCTGATGATGTTCTATGCCTTCGCCATGCAATGTGCCAGCACTGTTGCCGTAGTTTACCGCGAGACCAAAGACTGGCGCTGGCCAGCCGTACAATTTGCCTATATGACCGTTCTGGCGTATGCGGCAAGTTTTGTGGCGTATCATTTGTTGAAATAGCCGCGAAAACTGGCGTATTAGTTATATAGATATTTTGTATTATTGTAGTACTGCTGTTAGTCTGAACACGCTATGCGCTTAGTCACAATACCCACCATTCTTTATTATTCCTGAACAATGCGGCGATTATTTCTTTTTGCAGGCATCGTAATAACAAGTGGTTTTTGGCGCATCGACGCAGAAGCACAGACGGATCAAAAAATCAATAATGGAGAATTAACAACGGCTATCGAATTCCCGCCAACAGGGTGCCTTTACAACTGGACTAACACCAACCCGCAAATAGGATTGGCTGCAAGCGGCAGCGGAAACATCCCACCTTTTACGGCCAAAAACATCAGCAAAAAAGCTATAATCGGAACTGTAACAGCAACCCCCGTTACCTCGGGCTTCGGTTATATCCCAAACCTCACCTCAAATGATGTTTCGGTGATAAGTACAGTAAACAATAAAAAAATAGCCACAATTGCTGTGGGCAAAGCTCCGTTTAGCGAATCAGTAAGTCCTGACGGCAAAAAGGCATACATCGCTAATAATATTTCAAATTCAGTTTCAGTAATCGAAACAGTCGCAAACAAGGTTATTGCCACGGTCCCGGTAGGTACCGGTCCGATGGGGATAGTGGTAAGTCCTGATAATAGTCTCATTTACGTCGCTAATTTTGGCTCAGCCTCGGTATCTATAATAGATGCTTCCTCCAATACCCCGTTATCTACTATCCAAATGCCGGGAACGAGGCCCCAGGGAATATCAATCAGCCCTGATGGCAGCAAACTGTATGTAACCGATGCTAATCCAAATAGATTTTTGGTAGTTAGTACATCATCAAAAACAATATTGGCGACGATCACCGTTGGGTCAAATCCTTTAACTTCCGCAATCAGCTCGGATGGCACCCGCGTATACGTTACAAATCAGAACACGCACAATGTATCGGTTATCAACACTTTAAACAATCATGTTACCGCAACAATTCCCGCTGGCACAAGCCCGGCCGGCATTGTTGTTAGCCCTGATGGTGCGAATGTATATGTTGCAGACCCCACTACACAAAAAATCTATATTATTAATGCAGCCGATAATACTGTAACCGGAAATATACCAATACCGACCAGCCCACAGGGGGTTTCGCTTAACAGCGATGGCAGTCGCCTTTATGTAACCGACAGAGCAAATAATCTTTCTGTAATCAATACCGCCAATAATGCTATTATTACTAAAATCGGTCTGGGATCCTATCCGGTAGCTATCGGTAATTTTATAACGCCTGCCCTGGCTTGCGCGGGCCAAACGGTAAAACTTAACATTACGGTTAATGCAGCTACCCCGCTCATCACCGCAACCGGCACGCCATCGGCTGTTAACACCATCTATGGCACGCCATCCCCATCAAGCAGCTTTGTTATATCCGGAAAAGACCTTACGCAGGGCATTACCGTTACCCCGCCGCCCGGTTTCGAAATAAGTACCGACAACATGAATTTTAGTAACAGCTTAACCGTAGGCGGTGCCGGAAATGTTAACGATGTTACTATATACACCCGCCTGGCAGCAATCACCAACGCCGGAACATATTCGGGCGACTTTACGCTTAAAAGCCCGAGCGCTGCTGATGTTAAAGTACACATCGATAATAGCACCGTAAATCCGTACCAGATAAATATTTTTGGCCGTGCCGAAAAAGTTTATGGTGACGCCATACCAGATCAAACTTTGTATTATAATTCTCCTGGTTTTGTTTACCCGGATCCCGGCTTGCAAAATGGTAATAAATTCTATTCTCTTCACTTTGGGTTTACAGGCGGTAACGCCGCTGATTCGCCGGTGGGTACTTATAGTGGCGCTGTTGTGGTTTCTGACTTCCAGGGGCAGAACGGATTTTTAGCCAGCAACTATATACTTAATTACACTACCGGCGATGTGGTTGTGGAGCCCGCCCCGCTTATTATCACTGCCAAACCTGTAAACAAGCCTTACGGAACTACTCTCTCCAATATTGTGTCCTCCACGGAGTTTACAGTAACCGGTCTAAAGAATAACGAAACCATCGGTAGCGTAAGCGTTAGCTATGGCAGCGGCGGCGCTGCTACCGACCCGGCCGGCGTTTATAATGGTTCAGTTTCGGTTTCGGATCCTACTGGTGGGACATTTAATCCGACTAATTACGATATCACGTACGCAACGGCAGATATTACCATTGATGCCGCTACTCGAGTGATAATCACGACTATTGCGCCTAATCCGGTCAATACCATTTATGGCACACCTTCCGAATCGAGCAACTTTACCATATCCGGAAATACCCTGTCAACAGGCATCACTGTTACACCACCCACTGGATTTGAGGTGAGTACCGACAATGTTAATTTTGGCAATACTGCTATAGTCGGAGCCGGAGGTACTGTGAACGCAACGGTAGTTTATATCAGGCTTGCGGCAACTACGGATACAGGGCCATACAGCGGGAATATCATCCTAACGTCGGGAGCGACACAAGCCACCGTATTTATGCCGGTAAGTACTGTGAGCCCGGCACCGCTTACCATTGCAGGGATAAGTGTATCGAAAACTTACGGAACAGCATTGCAGAACTATACCGGCCCGGATAAATTTACGATAACTGCCGGAAGCTTAAAAAATGGCAATACCATTAGCGCGGTTTCCATCAATTATGGCGCCGGCGCGGACGCTGGCTCCCCGGCAGGAAAGTATAGCGGTTCCGTAGTGCCAGGTACAATTACAGGTGCCAATGGTTTTAAAGTAAGTAACTATACTATTACGAACGCAAATGCCGATATCGCAGTAGTGCCTGCAATCCTGACAATAACTGCCGCCAACCAAACCCGTGACTATGGTACCGATAATCCGGCATTAACATTTACTTACAGCGGCTTTGTAAATGCTGATACAGAAACACGGTTAACTACATTGCCGGTCGCAGCTACCACGGCGACGATAACATCCGCTCCGGGAAAATATCCGATTACGATAAACGGGGCTATATCGCCCGATTACACATTTAATTACAACAATGGCGTGCTTACCGTTACTCCGCTGCCTGATGCGGTTTTGGTTGTACCCAATACTTTTACACCCAATGGCGATGGCATAAATGATACGTGGAACCTGCCTGCCCTTGCCTCCTATCCAAATTGTACGGTAAATATTTACGACAGATATGGCCAGATGGTATTCCATTCTATCGGCTATCCCACACCATGGGATGGCCGCCAAGCCAGTAAAAATGTGCCCACGGGTGTGTATTATTACATTATAGACAAGAAAAACAATACAGGCCCGGTATCAGGAAGTTTGACGGTTTTGAGGTAATTGACGGTTACTCCGCCTTTTTAAACATCGACATAAACAGCATAGTTTTAGGCTTGGTTTCGAATCCTTCAGGGTAGCTATCGCCTGCCAGGTTATAGCAGATGGTGAGTAAGCCGTTTTCGTATTTGTAAATGGCAGTGAAATGTTTGCCGGCATTAACCCCGTCTTTACCATAAATATCCATTTTATTGCCCTCACCGTATTTTACTTCACCTTTATCTACCGATTCGGCGGTAACCGTATAGGTATTGTCTTTTAACACCATGGTTTGCTTTTCGTAAAGGGATGCGGGAAACGGCTTGCCGGCAAATTCCTGTTTGGTTGGTATCCATGTACCGTCGAACTTGTTGGTTTGCGCGTGGCTATTAATGCTGGAGGTTAAAATCGCCAATAAAAGAATTGCGAATGGTTTCATAGTTGTTTCGTTTTTTAAAAGAATGACCTAACAAAGCTAATACAGTGGCGGCCGCTAAAATTGTAAAAATGTTACCTTAGTCTGCGGGCAAAAAATGCGGGATGATTTTAAGCGAAGGCTTTATCGCCACGTTTTTGATATATTCTGTCGGCTTTAGGCCGGTAAACTGTTTAAAGCTGTTGTTAAAATGCGCCTGGTCGAAATAATCCAGTTCATAGGCAAAGCCAGTAAGGCTTTCGGGCCTGGAGCGGCTGATTTGCTGTAAAATATTTTGTAAACGATTTAACGACGACATCATTTTTGGCGATACCCCCAGGTACTCTTTACATAAAAAATTAAGATGCTTGCGCGAGATATTATGATACCTGCATATCTCTGCTACCGGTGTATTTTCCCTTCTCTTTAGTTTCGAATCGATAGAATTAAGCATTCTTTCGTTAGGCATGCGGGCGGTCAGCAGGCTGCGGAGTAAAAAATTTTCGGTTACCAGTAGCTTTTCATTAATCGTTTCGGCCTCGCATAATTGCTCCCAAACTTCGTCGGCATAGGTGTCAAAAACACAATCGAGCGGAATATAATCATTGGTGAAATTGTGTAAGGGCTGACGCAGGAATGCACAGACACCCGTGGTTTTAAATTGCACCACTACCATTTTACTTTCGCCATAGCTCTCCACGTACGTTGGCTTGGTTTGCAGACCGGTAAACCAATGCTTTTTATAATCGATATAGCTGCTGAAATCCTTATCAGCGTATAGTTTAAAGCTGTCATTCAGGTTAAAAACAAGGCTCATAGCTGTTTTGGGGAAACCGGTGCCTTTGTTATTTCCTTCAACATAAATAATACAATCCACATACTGGCTAAGCGGGAAGCTGGGTATGTGTTTGTGAAAAAGCATTATGGTATTGATAGTTAAGTAAATATAATCACTTTCAGATTAATAATTAATCTACTTATTTTTAGGTGACTAAAAACAGGTTGCTTATGGACGATACCATGTCGCGGGAAGAAAAGGTAGCACTTTATGAAAACCTCATCAAGACACATCCCGATGCGGTTCGCAAAGGCGATACCATACCCTATACCTCATTGAACGGGCACATGTTCAGCTATTTTTCTAAAGATGATTTTTTAGCGTTGCGGCTGCCTGCAAAGGAGCGGGAAGAATTTATGGAAAAGCACAATGCCGGCCTGGTGCGGCAATACGGCATTATACAGAAGGAATATGTGCACGTTCCGGATAATGTGCTGAAAAATACAGCCGAATTAAAAACATATTTCCAGGCTGCTTTTGAGTATGTCAAGTCACTAAAACCCAAACCGACTTCCAAAAAATCTAAATGATTAAAACCCGGTTGTAATTTCAAAATCGATAAATTAGGCGCATGATAAACGTCAGCATCGTTCAGTTTACACCGGAATTTGACAGACCGGGGCATAATTTACAACAAATAGAGCGCCTGCTGGATGGCGTAACAACCGATTTGATCGTACTGCCCGAACTATGCACCACAGGCTACTCATTTATTTCGAAAGAAGAGGCCTTTGCCGCCGCCGATGGGCCGGATAGCTATACGATGGATGTTTTCCGAAAGATTGCCTCAACCAGGCAAGCCGTAGTAGTTGCAGGCTATGCAGAAAAAAGCGAAACCAACGTTTACAATTCCGCCCTAATCGCCTTACCCGGCGGCGAGATAAAGGTTTACCGTAAAAGCCATTTATTTTACCGCGAGAAGGAATGCTTTGAAAGAGGGGATTCCGGTTTTTTTGTGATAGACCACCCGCTTAAGGATTGCAAGATCGGCATAATGGTATGCAACGACTGGCGCTACCCTGAAGCGGCCCGCAGCCTGGCTCTGCTTGGCGCCGATATTATTTGCTGCCCCTCAAACCTGGTAAGCACCGTTTGGCAGATAGGTATGGCTGCCCGTGCACTCGAAAACAAGGTCTACCTGGCCGTTGCCAATCGCTGCGGAACCGAAGTGCGGAAATTGCAGGATGGCAGCGAACAAAAATTGCTATTTAACGGTGGCAGCGTTTTGTATGACTACAACGGGCAACCGCTGGCACAGGCCAATAAAACGGAAGCAAAGGTTATTACCCTGCAAATTGACCCTATTGCTACGCGCGATAAACACTTTAATGAGTTTAACGATTTGCTGAAGGACAGGAGGACGGATTTGTATATCGGTTATTTTAATTTATGACCCAGCGCCCGGTTAAGCGTCTTACGCTTAACTGTAACAAATTGCAAGTGTCCACACTTGCTAATAAACGCAAGATTTGCCGCCCCCGGTCCTGCGTTTTCGTGAGCGGAGACGCTCACAACTATCAATGTTCAAACGTGGACGCTTGAACAGGCGGAGACACTAAATCATAACCCTTCCAACACCTCCCTATACCCTCTTCCAATAGGTATCGAAACACCTCCAAGCTCCACCATTTCTGCATTGTACGCCTCTATCCTGTTTACAGAAATGATGTAGGAGCGGTGTATTCGCTTAAAATGCTGGCCCGGCAGCAAGTATTCTATCTCATGCGTGCCCATTTTGGTTAGGTATTCTCCCTTCGTGCTTACAACCTTAATATATTCCCGCTGGCTTTCTATATAGATAATATCTGCAAATAAAATTTTCACTTTCTTCTTCTGGACGTTCAGGAAAATAAAATCTTTTGGTTCGACTGGTTCAGCAATGGATGGAGATTCCGTCCCCGTCGTTTTAACTTTATTTACAGCTACCAAAAAACGCTCAAACTCAAATGGCTTTAGCAGGTAATCGGTCACGTTCAATTCAAAACCCGCTACGGCGTATTGATGGTAGGCGGTGGTGATAATTACAGCAGGCGGATGCGCCAGGGTTTTTAGGAAAGCCATTCCCTTTAGTCGCGGCAGGTGGATATCCAAAAAAATCAGGTCGGGCCGGTGGTCGCGCAGGTAAGCGGTGGCGAGTATGGCATCTTTAAAAGTTCCCTGCAATTCCAGGAAGGGTACCTGGGAAATGTAGTCGGCCAAAACCTTTACCGCCAGCGGTTCATCCTCAACTATAATGCATTTTATTTTAGACATGGCTTCCCAAATTAATTTTTAAAGTGGCCGTGAAGCTCACTTCGCCCTGCTGAACGTTTAGGCTATAGTCTGTATATAACAGCTCCAGTTGCCTGCGCAGGTTTGACAGGCCGATGTTTTCTTTTACGGGTGATTGTTCCGGCGCGATATCGGTAGAGTTCTTTACCACAAATGCCAGCTGCCGCTTATTTACAGAAAGATGGATATCGGCAAAGGGATTATCCCTGGTTTCGGATATGCCGTGTTTAAAGGCATTTTCAACCAGCGGTATCAGCAGCAGCGGCGGCAGCGCCTGTTTCATATCTTCAATATCATAATTAAAATTTACACGGAGCGATTCATCGTACCGCAGCTTTTCAAGTTCGATATAGTCGGTAATGATTTTTACTTCATGCTCAATAGCCACGTACTCGCCGCCTGTTTCATACAGCATGTACCGCAACATTTTCGATAGCCGTAATATCGACTCCGGGGCCAAATCGCTTTTATCCCGCGACAGCGAATAAATATTATTCAGCGTATTGAACAGGAAGTGCGGGTTGGTTTGCGACCGCAGGTAGTTCAATTCCGCTTCCCGCTTTTCGATTCGCAGCTGCATTTCTGACCGTTTTAGCCGGTTATAATTATAACGGTACTTTGCAACGCTAAAAAAAGGAACCGAAAGCAATCCATGCGGAACTACGTAGGCTGTGCCTTCCTCGACAGAGGCAAATACTTTTAGCGATGTATAAACATGCAGGCTAATCCCTATTGCCCTCCAAGCATACAGCCCGAAAGAAAACAGCATCAATAAGGCGCACGTAACCAACGTACTTAGCAAAACCGTGGCGATAATGTTTCGTTTCCGTTTTAAAAAAGGTAGCGTGTATTCAAAAAACCGAAAGTTAATGGCAGCCAGGTATATGGCAAACCAGGTATTGTTAAAAAACCTCGGCCAAAAGGGCTCCGGTAAGTTTGCATGGTCGATAATAAACCACATCAGTAAGTAAGCAGCGGCTGTCCACGCATAAAATTTATAGATCTGCTTATTGCCGCGAATATTCATCAGTTAATTATAAGTATAAATTTCGGCAAAATCTTCCATTGCCACTGCAATCTATGCAATTCCTTTCGCCTTGCGGTTGACCGTTTTACGCCGTTTGTTTACCGCAACCTGCTGTATGTTGACGGTCGGTTTTTCGATATGTTTTATTAGTTACTCTTGTATAACAAAACCGATTATCATTAATGAATATTTCAATAAAAGCCACCGCGCGCATTGCCGGGCCCCCGTATCATAAGTGGTGACAAATGGGCGAAGCAGGCTGCCAGGTTCCGCAATCCCGGCAATCCAACAATAAAAACAATCACATAATAACATGAAAAAAGTAATACAATTCGGGGAACACGTTGAAGGCTTTGAAATCCCGGTTTTAAACGAACGCGAAATAAGGGCCGCGGCTGGGATATTATTCCTGGTAATATTTTCGGCTTATGTGCGCATTATCCTCGCCGGCGATTTTGTGCTGGCAAAATATGCCATCACGTTATTCTTTACCGATTTTCTTATCCGGGTATTTATCAGTCCGAGGTTTTCTCCATCATTAATCGTCGGGCGACTGATAGTCCGCAAACAAACACCAGAATATGTAGGCGCCAAACAGAAGAAGTTTGCCTGGATAGTGGGCGTGTTTTTATCGTTCACCATGCTGATTTTTATGGTGGTCATCAATTCATTCAGCCCGATAACCGGCATTGTGTGCCTGCTGTGTATGGTATTCCTGTTCTTCGAGTCGTCGTTTGGGATTTGCCTGGCCTGTAAAATTTATACAGCGGTTTATAAGGAGAAAGTACTGTATTGCCCCGGCGAGGTTTGCGATGTAAAGGCGCGTCAGCCTATTCAAAAAACATCCAAAGCGCAGCTGCTGATTGTACTCTTATTCATCGGATACATTTTCGTAGTCGCCCAATTATTTAAGGGGGAGTTTGCAAAAAAGCCGTATGATATGTTTGGGTTGTTTACAAAGGAAAAAAACAAGTAAAGGCGATGAAGCCCCAAAGTACGCTGGAAGAATACTTTGCCCCGTTCCGTGAGTATACCATCGGCCGCAACCAGGCTTTTGAGTCAGCTTTCGGCGAACAGCAAATTGTATATGCCGATTGGACAGCCAGCGGGCGCGCTTACCGGCCGATAGAAGATTTTATCCAACAAAACATATTGCCTTTTGTAGCTAACACGCATACCGAAACTACGGTTACCGGAACGCTGATTTCTAAAGCGTACGAAGAAGCAAAAACAATAATTAAGCGGCATGTAAATGCGGACAGCGATGATGTGTTGATCTTCTGTGGAAGTGGAATGACGGCAGCCGTAAATAAACTGCAACGCCTGCTGGGAATGCGGATGCCTGAACGTATAACCGACTACCTGAAGAAGGGCAGCGCGGGGTTTGAGACAGATGAAGATCTTCGCCCGGTTGTGTTTATCACCCACATGGAACACCATAGCAATCAAATCACCTGGCTGGAGACTATAGCAACCGTAGAAATTATAGATTGTGATGCCGAGGGCTACGTTGATCTGGAGCACTTTCAAAGCCTGCTATTGAAATACGCCAATCGCAAAAATAAAATAGCCGCTGTTACTGCATGTTCAAACGTTACGGGTATTGAAACGCCATATCATAAAATTGCGACGATTATTCACGCGAATGGCGGTTTATGCTTTGTCGATTTTGCTTGTTCTGCACCCTATGTTGATATGGATATGCACCCTGCAAAAAACGGCGCCCACCTGGATGCTATCTACTTTTCGCCACACAAATTCCTGGGAGGGCCGGGAACTCCCGGGGTACTGGTCTTTAATAACAAGCTCTACAAAAATACTATCCCCGACCAGCCTGGCGGTGGCGCTATTGTTTATAGCAACCCGTGGCAAGAGCTTGAATACACTAAAGATATAGAGCACCGTGAAGATGCCGGCACACCGCCATTTTTGCAGGCTATAAAGGCAGCCATGTGCGTCCGGCTAAAAGAGGCCATGGGCGTTGAGAATATATTACAGCGGGAGGAGGAACTGCTGCATATAGTATTCGATAGATTCCGGAAAATTCCCAATATTCAAATACTGCAGGATAATGTCACAGCGCGTTTGGGTGTGATTTCATTTGTTATAGCCGATGCGCATTACAATCTTATCGTAAAGCTTTTGAACGACAGGTTCGGTATTCAAACCCGCGGTGGTTGCTCGTGTGCCGGCACTTATGGGCATAAGTTATTTAATATTGATAAGACACAGTCGCACAAAATATTGGACGACATCCTGGACGGGAATTTACAATGCAAACCGGGTTGGATAAGGCTATCCCTCCATCCGACAATGACTGACGCTGAGGTTAATTTTATTATGGATTCGATTGAAGAAACGGCTTTGAACTTTGAGGACTGGGGCAAGGATTATGTTTATTACAGGGGGAGGAATGAATATGTTTTTAAGGGAACGGCGGTTGAGTTTGACATCGGCAGATGGTTTGAGGCCGCTGCCTGGCAACCGTTTGTATATTTAGCCCAGGCTTAAGTGTACATAATTCAAATCCCTAATACTATCCAACATAGTTCATACAACCCTTACGCTAAAGGCCAGGACTTATCTGCTTACCGGCGGTTCAACAAAATGCCATAAAACCCCGGCAATATCCACCACACAAACTTCTTTGCCGTAAGGTTGCTCCACAACCGGTCCTACTTTAATGCCGTATCTTTCCGCCAGTTTATTTGTTATTGTATTGTCTCTGAATTCTTCTGCATTGCTTATGCCGACAGCCATCATAAAATGCTGTACACAATCGCCGCTATCGTAATTCTGCAAAAAGAATTTACAGCCGTCTTTTTCAAAACCGGCGAAATCGCCCGCGTCAAAGCTCATCTCAAAGCCTAATTCAGTAAAAAGCTGTTTTGATTTTTCATATTCCTTACCGGAAGGCACAAATGCCCGGATATCCAAAAATTTCATTGACTTGGTCTGTTTGTGTCTTACCTGTTATCAAATATAGTAAAACCAGTAACGGGTTAATTCATTTAACCCTTTTCGCCTTAAATTCTCCGCCAGGTGTTTTAACCATAAATCCATCAACATTACCGTCAGCATCTTTCGTGAATGATTGCCCAACATTGGCCGCCTCATTAAAAAAGAAATTCTCAATATCCGTAAAATGGATTTGCCATGCAACAGGCGCGCCGCTGTTAAACCAAAGCTTTCCATTTTTTAAATAGATATCGACGTGCTGGTCCTGGTCCTCCCTGAATTTGTAACGGCCGGCGTATTTTTTCATCAGGCTGTCCGGAATTTTCACCTCCTGTTTTACAACGGGCGTATAAAACCCTTTCCAGCCATAAACAGTGGCTACGCTGTTGCAGATTTCTTCTGTGATGTCCAAATCCGTCGCTAAATCCGTATTGGCCATAATTACTACGCCACGGCCGCCATCAATAGATGCAAAGTAGTCGGAAACAAAACCCTCGTTTAAACCATCGTGGTGAAAATAGGTAGCATCGCCCCGCTGTTCCACAAAAAAGCCAAGCGCGTTATGGCCTGTTGTGGTTTGAGGCGTAAACATCTCTTTAATCGTTTCGGCTGACAATATTTTGTTGCTTTTATTTTTGAGCGATAGCTGCAATTCAAGCAAAAACTTTGCAAAGTCTGTCGGCGTAGACCATAGCGATGCTCCGCAAGCATCTTCCGGGTAAATATGATATTTACAGCCGATGTTTTGCCCGTCAAACCGGTACGCCGTAGCCATGTCCTTTTTCGGTTCAGCGGTTAACCGTGAATTGTAATAAGTGTTTTTCATACCCAGGGGCTTAAAGATGGTCTTCGACATATAAGCAGCATAAGGCTCCCCGGTTATGTCTTCATCTACCAGCCCCGAAATGGCATATCCACCACCCGAATATTCAAACTGCTTCCCCGGCTCAAAAATCGACCGTACGGCGGCGTTGTTGGCGGGTGGCGTACCGTTTAATATCTGCACCAGGTTGGGCAGCGGCACATTCCATTTATAGCCATCGAAACCGTGGACAGACAGACCGGCCATATGGCCAAGCAACTGCCGCGTGGTAATTTTTTTGCCGTGGCTTACTGTATCATAAGGAAACTTCCATGTTTTTAGATAGTAGTTGATATCCCTGTCCGGGTCGAGTTTACCGCTCTGTACCAGTTTCATTGTCCCCACCGCGTGGATGGATTTGCCAGCTGATGCAGGTTGAAATAACGTGTTAACCGTCACTGGTCTTTTTCCAGCGGTATCCGCCCAGCCGTAGCCTTTGGCCCAAACAATTTTGTAGTTATCAATTACTGCTATGCTTAATCCGTTAATATGATAATACGCCATGCGGTCATTAATGTTCCAGCCAGTGCTGTCTTTTATCTTTACCCAGCCGCCAAGGTTTTTTTCTACTGCTTTAATTTTTTCGGCAGTGCTTTGTGCATGCACATGCCAGCCGGCCGCTAATAAAAGGCTTAAAAAAATGATGCTCTTTTTCATGGTCTTAATTGCAGTTAAACCGGTAGACTTTATCGGCCGAGGTTATAAATTTGTTTTTGTATTGCGTGTATAGGCCGAAGGATTGTTTTTGCCCGTTCACCATAAAACTACTTACGTCTAATCGCAGTGAAGTAAGCGCTGCTGTAGATGAAATAACCTTTTGAGATACCAGGTCGCTCACAATCTTGTTTATTACTTCCTCGTTTTCGCGATTGGCTAACAGCGCCTGTTTTTTCTGACGCTCAAAAAGTTCCGGCTGTAGTTTGTTGATAATGGTTGAATAGCGTTCTAATTGGGCTGCCGGGATTTCCTTATCGTTTACAAATAAACGGGGCAGCTTATCGCCAATGCTTATTAGCCGGTACTGTACACCCTTTTCTGTATAGCTGATACTATTTGGATCGCCTGGGGTAGCCTGCGCATTGATATGCCCGCAGAGGCATACCATAATTACCGTTGAAAGAAATAATTTTTTCATGACCTTAATTTTTGATTGATCAAAAGTAGACTCGCGAACGCCAGGGGCACATATAGAAAAGCTTCAGAATTGCTTCAGATTTTCTGTATAGAACAAGCGGTTTAATTTTTTCCTAATTTTAGGCTTATGAATAACCGGCCATTTTTATTGAATAATCGATTTGCCGTCGACCCGTCCACAGGCTCGGTAAAAGATGAACAGGCAGGAAAAGAAACACGCATTGAACCACGCCTGATGAACCTGCTTTGTCTGCTTGCAGCCAACAACGGCAAGTTGGTGGCCCGACCGCATATTACCAAAGAGATTTGGGACAATTATGGCAATGCGGATGAGGGACTTACACAAGCCGTCTCATACCTGCGCAAAGTATTAGCCGATGATACAAAAAGCCTGATTGAAACCGTGCCGAAAAAAGGCTACATATTGCATGGGGTGGTTTCCGAATCTATTCATAAAACAACGGCTATTGCTACCTCGCCGCCAACGGTGAGACGAAAACGTATTTTTATAATTGGAGCAATTGTATTGTTGTTGATTGCGGCGTGGCTTGTTTTTAAAGTAGTGAGCCCGTCGAATGCGAATAATCCGGATGTGATACAGCAGGGGCAAAAGGCGACTCCCGGTGGAAGCGACAAGGCGTCGGGGGCGGATGTGTTGCCTGATTCATTAAAGAAAAATCGGGCAATCCCGGCAGACAAAAATAAACAACCAAAACCCCAATAAGAAATATCATCATGAGCTTAAAACATTGCATCTCTGTTATCCCCAGTGCCGACCTGGAAAAAAGTATGCGCTTCTGGGTTGATGGCCTTGGGCTTATCGCCGACCAGCATATGTGGCGGGAAGGCCGGTTAATTGGCTGCATGGTTCACAGCGAAAATTTATACTTCTGGCTCAACCAGCGGGCAGGTGACCCTATTCCAGCCGAATATCATGGCATCAGCCTTTACTGGACGCCGGAAGATATAGAAGAGACAAGACAGCGCCTGAAAGATCACGGCTTCGAAGTATCCGAAATAGAAGTGAGGGATTATGGGCAAACCGAGTTTTTTGTAACGGATGATGACAGCTATTCGCATTGTTTCGGAGTGGCTACGAATGGTCAAAATAATTAAAGAGGCAAAGGCAAGCTAATCAAACCTTCATTTCGCTGCACAAATTTTGTCAAAGGGAACGCCGTAAGATTCACCCAGTGATTTTTCATATTCAGCGGCGAAATCGTTGTAAATTTTATGGGCGTATTCAATGCCCTTGGTGCGGCGCAATACTTTAAGTTTGTATTTTATCGCCATATCGTTAAACGGATCGATGCTTAAAATTACACGTGCAATCTCAATTGCTTTACGGTAATCACCTTCCTCGTAAATACGCTTTACTTCCGGCGCCAGTAACGGTATCAGCGATTCTTCATAAAGTTGCCTGGTATCATCCAGCCAGGGTTCCGGCACATGCTGCAGCAGGCAGCCGCGGGCAATAAGGTCAAGCCAATCCAATATATTTTTACCTTCGCCGGCTGCATTGCTTTTTAAGCTTTCCATGGCATCATTTACCGTGGAATAATCGCAGAAAAACGCTTCGTTGAAAGTAAAGCGATAGGTATCATTGGTAAAAGTAAGCTCAATGCCTTTAATGTCGGCGAGTATTCCACGCAGGTGGTTTATGGTAACGTTTTTAATATTTTTTGTTTTGGCGATTTCTTTTTCGGGCCATAAAGTCGACGATATTCGCTTTGAAACCACACCGTGTTCATCATTGCTGTTTAAAAGCAGCAGGATAAATAGCTGCTTTATTTTGGGGCTGAACATGTAGGTGATATCCCTGCTGTTTTTATCATAAACGGTGAAATCGCCCAACATGTACACGGCGTTGGCACGTTTTTCATCCTCTTTTTTGTGGATGGCCGTTATCGCCCCATCACTGTCAGCTTCGGGCGGAACTATCGCAGCTTTTTTGCGTTTTTTCCTGGCGTACCCCAGGGCAACAGCAATTGCGACTGCAACCGCAATTATATATTCATATCGTAAATGGCGTTGTGCAACGGGTTTCAGTGAAGCGAGATAATCCTGCTGCCTTACCGGTGGCGACGCCAGCGAATACACCCGGATGGTTGACGCATCCGGTGTGGTAAATTCCTGGATGGCACAGTAAAACACTTCCTGCTTAGGGTTATAAAACAGGTTGATATCGCTTTCAATGCGTTCGCCTTTGGCCGGTATGTTGCCGCTCACCACCTCGTACGAGCCGTCTTTTATCGAAAACTTATAAAGGCTCAGGCTGGTTTTAGGTTTATCGTGTGCGTAGCATATCGCATAAAAATACTTTTTGTCTTTTGATAGGATAAGGTTATTGGCGGCAACAAAATCTACTTCAGGGGGCTTAATCTCCCAGCACTTTTTAACGGTGCGGGTGGTTAGGTTAACCCGGTACAGGTCGTAAAAGTGTTGCCCGCCGACTACCTGGTTACCGCTTTGGTTGCCATATCCGCCGAATATGTAAACCTCGTTATTCTCATCGGCCTGGCTAAACCCGGAAAAGAAGCGGGGCATTATCTTATCGCCGGCAAACGCTGCCTTATCCCAGCTATCAGCCTGCTTATTGTATTCAAAAAAGTCGGTATAATACTTAAACGAGCCATAGCCGCCGAAGAGGTAAAGCTTCTCCTGCTTATTGTCGTAAAATATATTGTGGTGATGACGCTGTTCGGTGATGGTAGCCGCACCCACAGCATCCCATTTCAGCGTGCTTAAGTCAAGCGAGGCGACACTCTGCGCCGGCTGAAACTGCTTTGGCGCCTTTAAGGTTTCGTAGGCGTAAAGTTTATTTTCTTTAGTATTGATGATGCTTTTACCCAAATGCAGGGGCACCGGGCAGATATTTTGATACGCTTGTGCCGATAAGCTGTTTCGTTGAACATCATAACACAATAGCGAATCGCTTTTAAAAATCACCAGCCTTTGTGCAGCCTCGTCAAAGTTAATACCGGCTACCCGGGCAAATGCGCTCGTAAACTTCGGCGCCCAAAAGTACGATTCGTTGATGAGCCATACCGGGTTATCAACCGAGCCCACATCGTCACCATCACTGCTGAAAACCTCTTTTCCGCTCCATTCATTTAATGGAAAAGCATAGCTTTTGTCTCCATCGGTTACTACCAGGTTCCTGATGGCCATTTTCGGCACATCAAAATAATGCTCGTTTTTGCCGAAATATATTTTAGGCGTGATGGAACCTTCAAAGTTAAACCCGCTCGCTTTGTACCATTGCCCGTTTATAAAAATGCCCACCGTGTTTGCCTTCAGGTCGATGTGAATTTTTACAGGCATCCAGATGTGCCTTTTTAGCCGGCTAAGTGCGAGCGGCATTTGCAGTTTATTGCTTTTGCTATCGATATTAAAATTTAAAAATTGCGTGCCGTTATGTATCGAGCTTAAACTGTATGAATTGTTTTTGGCATCGGTAATGTTAAGAATATACCCCAGGTGCTCTATATCCCATAAAGAAAGGTCGAAATTAATATCGAGGCGACCGTTAAACGTTGGCGCGTTTTTTTTAAAAACCAGGTACGATGTGCGTTTGCTCAGCAGGCTGTCGTTCGAGTTAAACTGCAGGCCCTGCCCCTTGCTTTCTGCGCAAAAGCCAATAAAAATCAAAAGAAATACAATTCTGCATACGCCGCAACGAAGTACTGAGATTGTATACTGTTTAATCATTTAGCTTCACAAAATTAGATAGACTTTTACAGGTGGCCCGCCCATAAAATAAAAAGCTAAATTAGAATTTTTTTAGAAGGAATAAGCGGTGATTTTCAAGGGGCTTAGTGTGTCGAAATTGAAGCGCGTAGAATAGCGTGATGGTTAGGGCGCATTGCAAAATAGGCCCAAGGCACGGCCGAAGCGGCGGAACGATTTAAAGGTGGCACACATAAATGCCCATAGGTAACCACTATCCCGTACTGCCTGAGCCGGCGAAATGGAAAGTTTGTTCTGTCTCAGATGATAAGTGTTTCATTCTTTTATGAGGAACGCCCGGTGGAATTTTTAATGTATTGATTCGTAGGTATTTGAATTTTTAAGAGTATTGCATTTTTCTGCACAGAATACCTCAAACATCGTGTAATTCACTAATTATCAGCCGATTTCTTTGTAATTAATATGCAAATTTTAATAGTTAGCAGTTTAAGTATTTATAGTTTCTCTATAAGAAAATAGGCGTCCAAAAACTGTCTAAGGTGCGCTCTTCAACTCAATGCATCATGAAAAATCACTCCCAGCGTAAACCGCTCACCGCTGTGTAATTGGCTTACGCCATGTTTCATATTTACCCGGTAGTAACCTTTTGTTCCCTTAACCGGCCTGAAGTTGGTTGTAAATAGCAGCACGTCGCCTTTGCGTGGCCGCAAAACTATTGCCTTTGACTGTGCGCGGGGCACTTGCTCCGTAAGCACAAATTCGCCGCCCGTATAGTCCTCATCCGGCTCTGTTAAAAACAGCACCAGTTGCATGGGGAAATACACGTCGCCATATAAATCCTGGTGCAGCGTGTTAAAGCCCCCTGCGCCATATTTTAAAATTAACGCGGTTGGTTTAACCTGGTTATTGGCATGGCAAAGTCCCTGTAATTCGGCAAATGTGCCCGGAAATGTAGTTTGAATATTCAGCGCCCGCATCCAGTTATTGGCAATGGGCGTAAGGTTCGGATAAACCGATTCCCTTATTTCCTGCACCAGCGGCGGTAAGGGATAGTTAAAATACCGGTATTCGCCCAGGCCGTAACGATAGCGCTCCATTACCACGGTTTTGCGGTATAGGGAACTGTCACTGTAATTATCGATAAGATTACCGCAATCCGCATCGCCTATAAGGCCGGGGATAATGGCATAGCCGTTATCGTTCATGCTGTCGGTAACGGCCTGCCAGTTTATATTTTGGATGGATGTTGTTATGTTTTTCATTTTTTTAATGTAGAGACACAACACTTGTGTCTCTGATAAATGTTTGTTTTTCAGGGTTAGTTGGTTTTGCAAGCGGGAGACACAAAGTATTGTGTCTCTACGTTAAAAATTAATTTATTTCCGTTTGTGCCGCTTCCCAGCCAATCATGGCTGTTTTTCGGTTGCTGCCCCAGTGATATTGGCCAAATGCGCCGCTGGATTGTATTACCCTGTGGCAGGGTATTAAAAACGCCACCGGGTTATCGCCTACCGCGCTACCCACCGCTCTTGACGCTGTTGGTTGCCCCAGGCTGCTGGCAATATTGCCATAGGTAGATAATTTGCCCACCGGAATTTTCAGCAATGTTTCCCAAACCTTTATCTGGAAGTCGGTGCCTTTAAGGTGCAGCTTTATTTCGTTCAGCTTGCTCCAGTCGTGCTTGAAAATGTAAAGGGCATTTTGCTGAATCATATCCACCATAGGCTTGTAAGCCGCGTTAGGGAAAATGTTCTGCAGCGTTGCCAATCCTTCGGCTTCACTATCTGCAAAGGCTATGTGGCAAATACCTTTCGGGGTCGATGCCACCATTACGTTTCCAAACGGGCTCTCGGCATAGCTGTAGTTGATAGATAAGTTTTCGCCGCCGTTCTTGTATTCGCCGGGCGTCATGCCCTCAATGTTTACAAATAAGTCGTGCAGGCGGCTGGTGCCCGATAGGCCGGTTTCAAAAGCGGTGTCAAACAATGTCGCCTGTTCGGTCAGTAGCTTCTTGGCATGGTCTATACTGATGTATTGTAGAAATTTCTTGGGGCTTACACCGGCCCATTCGGTAAATATGCGCTGAAAGTGGAAGGGGCTTAAATGCACTTTTTCGGCTATTTCATCCAGCGATGGCTGGCTTTTAAAGTTGGCGCTGATATAGGCTATTGCATCCTCAATACGGCTATAATTTGTTATTTCCTGGTCTTTCATTTTTGTTTTTCTTAATTGTATATAACAAAAGTACAGCGCCTTTAAACCCAAACCGACCCGAAAATTGCGGACTTTTAAATATGGTTTTAACACCCTATCTCATGTAAATATACGGCTGAAAAAAACATTCGGCCGAAAACTCCGTTTTATTTAAAAACACATTAACATGGGCTTATTAAAATTTATTATAGTTGGCGCTGCTGTAGGATACGGCATTAACTACATCACCAAAAAAAATGAAGACGGCCGCTCGATAATCGACGACCTGGCCGACCAGGCGCCTGGTTGGTTCGATAAAGCAAAAGAATTAGCGAACGATGCGCTTGGAAAAGTTGGCAAAGGCGTTGATGAAGCACGCGCTAACTTTTAACTATCCGTCAAAAACACTGTATAGCTTCGGCGGCAAGCGTTTGCTGCCGAAGCCTTATTAACGGCATTGCGGTATCCCAAGCTGCTGTTACCATAGCTTTTAATCTAAGATAATGAATGCTCATCCTTCCAGTGCCGATAAAGCAGGCTCCCCGGCAATTAATAGTGCTGTAAGTAAACATAAACACCTCTTAATTGCATCCGGCCTGCTGTTTTTATTGTCCGCAATTTCTCCGGGGTTTGCCCTTGCGGGCGGTTTTAAGTTTAAAATAAAAAATACTGCAAAAACCAATGTTGCCGTATTTTATAAAATCACTACACCAGAAGGGAAATTCAAATTAAAAACGCTGATCAGGCTGCATCCGGGCGAGGAAAAAATAAAAGATATATCGGTAGCAAAAAATGACACTATCGCATTTTATGGCCAGGATGCCGAGGACGAAACTTCGATAACTGTAAAAAGAACTTATGACCTCTTGTCGCGCGATAAGGATAAAATAACGTATGTCCCTATCATCATACCGGAGAAACAAAGTTCTAATTTTGAGTCGCTGGAAGGGCTAAGCGTTAAGCTGGAGCATAATAAGGTGCTGAACTTTCTGCTAAAGATGGACTCCACATCTATGAGCAGCCTTTCAATGCTTGAAAAGAACTTCCAGAATGTTTACCCTTTAGGCACCTTTATTTTTGTTGATGTTAAAACAAACCGGCTACTGTTGCCGCCACTCGAGCCATCGTTCTGGAACAGCAGCGAAGACTACCTTACCATCCAGGATAGCCTGTATGCGATGGTTAATAAAGGCCGCAGTGGTATGGCCAATGCGCAGGTAGCCTATTTTGTGGCTAAAATGTTCGATTCGCTGCGTGTAAATAATACCGCCGAGCTGGAGTTTAAGGCCAGGCTTTCGCTTATCCGGTGGAAACCCACCCCCACCGCAAATATTTACCAGGTTTTTAATGACAAGTCGGTTGAAGCGTTTTTGCAAAACTGCTATGCCCAGATTGACAATCCCGACCAGGAATATCAACGGTACAGGCTGTACTTCCTATCGTCATACGAACGTATTGACGACCTTGAGATTTACGGCAAGCAATATTATAATTTCGGCAACGAAGCTGATCTGTCGTTAAGCGCACCGGCGCAGGTTTTTAGCACTAACCTGGGGGTAATGTATACCAAAAACAAAACGCTGAGTAATTATTATTCCGTTCAAAATGCGGTATTGCGCACCAGGGCTTATGACTTTACTTCGCTGTTATTTAACAGCTTTAAAAAGAATGTCCAAAACAAAATTATAGCCGAAACCCGCAGTAACCAGCACGATATCCTGGCTGCAATTGTTGATGAGTATAAAAGCCTGGTAGCCTATAACCCCGACCCGGTAAAGCTATCTCTTCAAACGCTCGACCCAAAAGATCTGTCTCCTTCTATCGTGCCTATTCAAACAACCGTCAAAAACCTGTCGCCATACACCGTAATCCCGCCGGATACGGCAAAAACCGATTCGGCCCGTGTTGTTAATGATAAAATGATGGCATACAATAACAAGGTGAAGTTTTTTAATTCGCATCTTACAGAAATACATACCTTGTTTAAGGAGCTTGACCAAACGGATAACGACCTCGAAAAGCTATCGCATAATAATCCCGACAAGGCATTCAGCAGCACCGTTACTTCACCCGGGTTATTGAAAGAAATTGAGGTAAACAGCCAGGTGGTGAGGAAAGAATAAGTGTAGCCGAACGGCAATTAAAGAAATACGAGATCAATTTTTAAATAGCTTCTAACCCAAAACAAAATACTATGCAATGGTTCGGCGGACGCGAAAGCGACAATGTTGAAGAGGGCAGCGGCGGCGGCGGAGGTGGCCGCGGTTTATTTTTTGGCGGTGGTATAATCGGGGTGATTGGCCTGGTCATTTACCTGTTTACCGGCATTAACCCCGCACAGCTGTTAAATGGCGGCAGCGGAGGCGGCAATCAGCAGCAAAACACCCGCGTAACCAGCGGACCCGAAGGCATGCAGAAAAAGTTCGCCCGCGTTATACTGGCTGGCACCGAAGATGTTTGGGGCGAAATTTTTAATGGCATGAACCGCACCTATACCAAGCCAACCCTCCACCTGTTTAGTGAATCTGTTAATGCTGAGGGCTGCGGTTTCGCAAGTTCGGCAACCGGCCCCTTCTATTGTCCGGCCGACCAAAAAGTTTATCTCGATACCTCCTTCTTTGCCGAAATGCAGCAGCGTTTTCACGCGCCGGGAGAGTTTGCTGCGGCTTATGTAATTGGTCATGAAGTTGGCCATCATGTGCAAAACCTGTTAGGCATATCAAAAAAAATGGATGAAGCACGTCAGCAGCTCAGTCAAAAACAATACAATAAACTATCGGTAAAGCTGGAATTACAGGCTGATTTCTATGCAGGTGTTTGGGCGCATTATGCAGCTAAAAATCGCACCGGTATTGTTATTAACAGCGCCGATATCGACTCTGCACTGGTAGCCGCCCATTCAATTGGCGACGACCGCCTGCAGCAACAATACCAGGGCCATGTAGAACCCGATAGCTTCACCCACGGAACGTCCAAACAACGGGCTTACTGGTTCAGGAAAGGCTTCGATACCGGCGACATTAACCAGGGAAATACCTTCGCCGCTAACGACCTTGACGGCGAATAACACCATAAATGAAAAATCCGAAAAAAAGAATCTGTTAAACTCTTTCTTTCGGACTTTTTTATGCCTCGTCTTTCCGACTTTCGGTCTTCCTGACTTTCGGACTTGCCTTATATCTTCCCGAACAGTTCTTCCAATTTATTATTCAGGTCATCGCCGCGAAGGTTTTTCGCTATGATTTTACCATCCGGATCGAGGAGGAAGTTTTGAGGGATGCCACGAACCGCATACAAACCGGCGGCTTTGCTATCCCAGAATTTCAGATCCGAAACATGTGTCCAGGCTAAGCCATCTTTATGAATCGCCCCTAACCATTTGTCTTTCGCGTCTGGTTTATCCAGCGATACGCCCAGAATGGTAAATTTTTGATTTTTATATTTGTTATATGCTTTTACCACGTTAGGGTTTTCAGCACGGCAAGGGCCGCACCACGATGCCCAGAAATCTATCAGCACATATTTACCTCTGAATGATGATAAGTTAATTACTTTACCGGCGGTATCAGCTTCAGCAAATTCAGGAGCGGTAGCACCAAGGGCTACATTCTTTAATTTAGGCAGCAGCTCAGCAAATTTCTTACCACTCTCTGTCGCTTTTACTTTTGCACCAAGGCTATTATACAGTTCCATTATCTCCGGATAGTCGGAACTGTAGGCTACACCCTGCAACAGGTTAAAGCTGATATACGAATCAGGATTTTCCTGTATAAACTTCTTTTCTATCTGTTTTGACTGCTGGCCAATAGCTTTTTCAGTTTTATTGATTTCTTTTTGAAAGGCATCCGACTTCTTTTCGTCGTCGCTCGCGGCTTTCATTTTTGCATCCAAAGCCTCATAAGCGCTATTGATTGGCTTGCTGGCAGCTTCGTATTTGGTGTTCTCTTCGTTGGTTTTGGTACCCGCTATAGTTGCCGAACCCAGCGTATCCACGCTGTTTACAGTAATAGTTCCGGCTTCAAGATAAACTACTTTGTAGTCGTCATAGCCCGGGCCCGATCCTTTTTTATTCAGCATCAGGTAAGCCATCATTGGCGCATCGCCTTTGGTGGTTCCGCTAAACTTAAATTTTCCGTCTGTCAGCACTACAGAATCGGTAACCGTCTTTTTCTCGGGGAAATAACGCAGGTACACTTTAGCCGGAGCATTCAGCTTCCCGATGCTGCCCTGTACTGAATATTGGCCTCCCTGGGCAAAAACCATTGCCGGCAGGCTCGCAAGAGCAAGTAAAACAATCTTTTTCATATCAGTTACTATTTGTTAAAACGTAAACTTAAAAAATATTATCCGGGAATAGTGTGCTATAATTGTCACAAAAAAGATACAGGTTAGGAAGCTTTTTTAATTTCGCGCCTGGGGCAATCTATTTTATTTCATCAACAGTATAGTGCACACCATCCTGCAAAGCAGGTAATGTTTTTATGGGCAAAGTATCGCCTTCAATAATCCATTTACCTTTGTTAACAAACATCAGCTTTAAGATGCCCTTTGTTTTGGTGTAGTTATAATTAACTTTAACAGTATGCTTGCTGTAATCGCGCAGTGTTAACTGCCTGTTTACTGGGTCAATGTCAAAAAAATAATCAACCATCGCGCCATCCCGTGTCTGCAAAATAAGGTAATTCTTCCTGTGTATAAAAAATCGCGTGTAGGGGAAATCACCCTTCTTTAAGGTATCCCCATCGATAACAAAATTCCTGATATTGTAAGCACCATGTAAAAGCGGGCGCGCGGCACGGTCGTCGTTAAAATTACCATCTTCCAGGTACGGTATCAATACATAAAGTACAATCAAAACACACGGCAGCCGGCTTATCCATTTTACGAGAGTGGTTTTATGTTGAGCTACGGCAGGCAATCGCACCTGCTGCCGCCGGATAAAAAATGCGTACAGTATTTTAGTATATGGCAGCAGGTTAAATAATGCCAGCGCCAACAGAAATAGGCTGAAAGTCTTTACCGAAATATCAAAGCTGAAATTGATTAATACGATGTTTGCCAAAACGGCAATTGCCAGGCAAAAGCCTGCTACCCTGGTGCGTTTGATCATTAGCAGCAAAGCCGTTAAAACTTCTGCGCTGCCGGTTATAACAGAGTAAGTGCGCGACAGCCCCATGGTGCTCCAATATAATATATCCTTGTTTAAGCTGCCAAAGTTTGAATAAAGGATGTTGGGTTCAGGCAGGTAAAACTGGTGCTTAAAAACCTTGTCGAAACCATACCTTAGCAGCACCAGCGCAAGGTACCACGCCGAAATAGAAGGAAACCATCTTTCGATAATATTCGTTCCGCTCTTAAACCTGTAAAGCAATATTGCAACTATAAGTGCAAGCGCCATTAACAGGCATATAAGAATATTGAAGGCAACCGTATCCGAAGAAAAATCAACGGTTGAAATCGCGCCTTTGAAAAGATGATTTTGAATAAAGGTTACCAGCCTTAAAAATATAAACCGGGTTAAACGGTATTGAAAATCCCACCCGAAAAACGTAAGTGGAATGAATAAAAAGCCAAGGATAAAAAAAACTGAAAATGCTTTATGAAGATAGCTTTTTAGCATCCAACTTTTTTATTGAGGCCTGTTTACTTATTGGATTTGGCAGTCTTTTGTTTAAAGATTTTATCAAAACCGATGAAGACGGTGCTATCTAATCTTGTCAATGTAGTAGGATATTGTGGGTATTGATACTCCATTTTAAGTTTTGCCTTCAAACTATCAACATTAAGCGCTTTAAAAAAATCGGTCCGTTTGGCTCGGGTAAATATTTGCCGGGAGTATTTTACTTTCGTTGAGGCAATTGGAACATCACCGCTGTAACTGGAATAATCTTTACGCATTACAATAATCGTATTGGCATCCTTCAGCAAAACAGTGTCAATTTTTGTCACCGGATGCGCAATTATCCCAAAGTTTGAACTGCCGCTATCGAAAAGATCAGCCTCAACCGCCGTACGGAAATTTGCATTATTACCGGAATGGCTCCGGAACGAAATAAGTTTTGTTTGCCCCAAACAGGTGATGCTATACAGGCAGGCGGCTACAAATAATAAGGCTTTCATTGCTAAAGATATTATGTCAATCCATTCCAGTGCAAGCCTCCTTTAAAAAAGGCTTTATTACTTACCCAAAACCTCTTTCAGCTTATCCTCTAAATCATTGCCCCGCAAATTTTTGGCTATAATTTTTCCGTTAGGGTCAATTAAAAAGTTTGCCGGGATTGAAGATACGTAATAAAGAGCGGCAGCTTCGTTATTCCAAAACTTAAGGTCGGATACCTGCGTCCAGGCGAGTCCATCATTTTTTATGGCGGCCAGCCAGTCGTTACGGCCGCTCTGCTTATCGAGCGATACGCCTAACACTGTAAAATTTTTATCCTTGTATTTATTAAATACACGCACCACGTTAGGATTCTCCTGGCGGCACAGGCCGCACCACGATGCCCAGAAATCAACCAAAACATATTTTCCCCTGAATGATGACAGCTTTACCGGTACGCCGTTTACATCATTCTGCGTAAAATCAGGCGCCATGGTTCCGGGCGCGGTATGTTTCAGCGGCTCCAGGGCCTTTTTAAAATTCAAAGCAGTTTCGGTGCTTTTTATAGCCGGCGATAAAGTGTTGTATAGCGAGTCCAATTCAAACGGGTCGGGCGCCGGGCCATCTACAGAATAAAGCGCAAGCAAGCTTAAGTAGCTGTCAGGGTTGGCCAGGATAAACTTTTTGATGATCGTTTTTTGTTCTGCCTGCAAAGTTTTGTAACGCCCATGCAGCGCGCTTTCAAACTCGGGCGTTTTTTGCGCAACAGTTGCGTTTTTGCTGATATCCGTAAGCTTGCGTGCCTTCACGTTAATCGGTTCAAGCTGTGCTTTCAGACTTTTATCGTCGTCGTTCAGCTTCGAGCCGGTAATTTTAGCTTTCGATGCAGAGTCGGCAGCAATTATTCCCAGCTCGCCCTTTTCAAGGTAAAAGTTCAAAATGTCGGCTGCACTGTCCAGCTTTTCAAAACCGATTCCCTTATGGTCAACAACCAATATGGCATTGGTAGGATTAAGAAGCTTCCCGCCGATGTTAAATTTTCCGCCAATTATTCCGGCAGAGTCTATCACCTGGTTAGCGCCAAGCTTGTATATTAAATAGGCTTTGGCCGGCACGTTTAATTGGCCAATGTTTCCATTTATCATGAAAGCCTCTTCGGTTTGGGCCATCGCCATCACCGGAAGCAGGGTAATTAAAAAAAGAAAAAATTTCCTCATCACTATATTCAGCATAAGCTGTGTTAACGTTAAAAATACGTTTCGAATTGCAACCCCGTTTAAATTTCACATTTTTTAACAAATCGTCAACCAAAAAAATCGACACCGGGGGATTGTTGTACTTAATTTAATTTTTGATAAGTACGCCACCAAAGGTCGGGCATTTCGCCGGAGACAGCGGTCTTGTAATCATCATATTGACAGGGTACGAGGTGAAAGCGCTCGTTTTTTGAGCCGCCTGTAGGATAGGGTACCTGCATCCACCAGCGGTCCGACTTTTTGCTTTTTACAAACACCAGCTCGTGTTCATCATGCTTCAGGCTGGTTTTATAAATCAGGTACTGCGATTTTGGCTGTAGCGGGAAATCGCGCTTGCGGTTATATACGCCATCAATAAAATACCATATCATCTGTGCCAGTAAGGTGGCTGTTTGGCCGTTACTGTCGTAAGCCGGGTTAAATTCGTAAAAACCTATTGAGGTTAGCTTATCATTAAAACCGGCGTATCGTGTTATCTGGCACGCTTCCTCGCCGTAAAAACCATTAGGGGATGCATTAGCGTTTGCAACCGCGTCGGCCGAACGGATGGCGCCCATATCAAAGCTTATCATGCTGGCATTTCGGATAATAGGCTCCGCAACTGCCACATTGCCGCTTAAGTTACCCAGGCGATGAACGTCGAAATATAATTTGTCCATCATCCGCAGGCTGTCCTGGCTCGCAAAATAGGTCTGGTAGCCCAGGTTGCTATAGTTAAACAGGTAATTCGGTTCGTGCAGGAATATTTTGTTAAGATATGATTCTGATGTTGTTTCAATTGTATCAGGCGCGGTGTCGTCATCGTCCAAATCGAAATGCGAATCTACAATCACTAAATCCACTTTTTGCTCCAAATCCTCATACGCCAAATACTGCGCGTAGGTAAGGTCCTGCCCGCCGCCGATGATTACCGGGATAATATCTTTTTTTACCAGCTCGTTCACCACCGTTTTCAGCGCGAAATAGGTATCGGTAACTTTCTCTCCCTGCCTGATGTTGCCAAGGTCGACTACCTTGCTGTTATAATTCCCTTCGTGAAGGCGGTATAGCTTTTCGCGCACGTAGTCAGGACCCAGCGCACAGCCCTGGTTATTTACAGCATTACGGTCTTCCAGCACACCGATAATAGCGATATCCACCTTATCCTCCATCGACGGAAAATCAACCGCATAATATTCTATCTTACTGCCAAGCTGACTGGTGTAATACCCCTTTGCGGGAACAATTTTTTTTGAATCGACAGGCGTGAAAAAATCTGCTAATGACATTTGTTTGATGTGCGGATTTGCGAATATGCAAATGTGCGGTTTTTTTGGGTGAAGTGCGAATATGAGGCTTTACTCTTTGTGCACGTCTTTAAACTTAAGCATATCGCCCAGCCTTAACTCTTTATCGGTATCAAAACCACACGATGTTTTAAATTCCTGCGGATTGCTGTAGGTGCCAAACAACATATCCCACCAAACAATATCACCATAATTATTTGAATGTTTTTCATATTCATGATGTATACGGTGCATTTCGGGCCGCTGAAAAATATAACCTATCCATTGCGGGGTTTTGATATTGGTATGATAAAAAAATTCGCCAAGAGCAGTACATAAAGTATAGATAGCGCCGGCTTCAGGGTTTAATCCAAGCAGGGTATAAATCAGTAAACTGCCTATTATTGAGTTTACGGTCATTTCCAGCGGATGTTTATAAAAGGAAGTGATAACTTCTATCCGTTGTGCACTATGGTGTATCTGGTGAAAGTGCCGCCAAAGGTAATCGCTTTCATGGCGCCACCTGTGCCACCAATAAAATATAAATGTTGCGATGAAATAGGCAAGCATACCGCCAAGCCAGTTGGGTACGTAGTGCGACATTTTAAACAACGACCAACTTGATACCCATTTTTCCCAGCTATAGCCGGCTGCAACGACCACTGCCAGTTGTACAAAATTTATGGCAAGAACTCTGATGGTCCAGGTAGGAACGGCCGGGAGTTTCCAGCCCGGAACAAGCTTTTCAATTAAAAAGCAGAGTGCGAAAGTGCATAAGATAATGATCAACATAATTTTATTTTTTGTTGACCAAATATCATTGGCAATTAAGGCTTAAAGTTTTGACTAAAGTCAAAAATAGAACCTACTTATGGGCGCGTATTCTGCTTAAAGTTTCCTGTTTAATGCCCAGGTAGGATGCGATTTGCCCCAGCGAAACCTTTTGCAATATGCCCGGATAGTCTCTTAATAGTTTCTCGTAACGTTTTTTACTGCTCAGCGTTTGCAGCTGAATAGCGCGTTCCTCGCTACGGATATAGTATTGTTCTGTAATTATCCGGCCGGTGAGGTTAAATTCTGGATATTGCTTATAGATCGCCTGCAATTGGTCCCAGTTTATAGATTGTACAATGCAGTCTTCTAAAACCTCAATGCTTTCGAAGGATGGCCGCCGCGAGAAAAAGCTATAAACAGAAATAATAAACTCATCTTCGCCCATAAACCATGTCGAAAATTCATTTTCACCTTTGGTATAATAGGCCCGGGTAAATCCTTTTTTTATAAAATAGATTCGCTGCGATACCTGCCCGGCTTTCAGTAAAAGAGTTTTACGCGGAAAGGCCTCCTCAATAAGGTATGACTTTATCGCCCCCTGCAAGCCCTCTTGCAAAATGGCAATACTGTTAAGCTTATTAAGCAAGCCAAGGGTTTCCATAGGTCGTTATAAGCTTAACATTTATTTTAATTATTTAGCCGGCGCTGCGCCTTTCCATCCATCCTTCAGCGTCACCGTCCGGTTAAACACCAATTTATCCGAAGCGGAATTTTTATCCAGCGTGAAATAGCCTTTACGCATAAACTGGTAACCGGTACCGGCAACAGCGTTCGCCAGATCCGGTTCGATGTAAACTGTGTCTAAAATCTGCAGGCTGTCGGGGTTGATGTAGTCTTTAAAGTCGCCATCTTCGTTTGATGGGTCTTCTACTTTGAAAAGGCGGTCGTACAAGCGTACCTCGGCGGATAATGCATGCGGAACGCTCACCCAATGGATAGTGCCCTTTACATGAATGCCGCTGGTGTCGTTCTGCGAACGTGACTCGGTGATATAGGTACAATTTATTTGCGTAACGTTACCGTCAGCATCTTTTTCAAAGCTGTCGCATTTAACAATATATGCGCTTTTCAAACGCACCATCAGGCCTACGCCAAGGCGGAAAAACTTCTTCGGCGGTTCTTCCATAAAGTCTTCGCGCTCTATCCACAGCTCATTGCTGAAAGGTATCTCCCTGCCGCCATCGCCGCCTTCTGCTTCAGGGTTATTTTCGCTGAACATGTTTTCGGTCTGACCCTCTGGATAATTGGTAATAACCATCTTTATCGGGTCGAGCACAGCCATGCGGCGCCAGGCGGTTTTGTTCAAATCCTCGCGGATGCAAAATTCCAGCAGGCTTACGTCAATCATGTTCTCGCGTTTGGCAATGCCAATACGCTCACAAAACTCCCGGATAGAAGCAGGTGTATAGCCGCGGCGGCGTAAACCGCTGATAGTAGGCATGCGCGGATCGTCCCAGCCGTCAACATATTTCTCCTCAACTAATTGCAGTAATTTGCGCTTGCTCATTACCGTATAGTTCAGGTTCAGCCGCGCAAATTCATATTGCCTGGATGGGAATATTTCCAGCTTTTCTATAAACCATTCGTACAACGGGCGGTGTGGCACAAATTCCAGCGTACACACCGAGTGCGTTATTTCCTCAATCGCATCCGACTCGCCATGCGCAAAGTCATACATCGGGTAAATACACCAATCGTTACCGGTACGGTGATGATGTGTATGCTTAATGCGATACATCAGCGGGTCGCGCAGGTGCATATTTGGCGAAGCCAGGTCGACTTTAGCACGCAATACTTTTGCACCGTCAGGATATTTGCCGGCCTTCATGTCAGCAAACAGTTCCAGGTTTTCTTCAACACTGCGGCTGCGGTATTGGTTGGGCGTACCGGGTTCAGTAGGCGTACCTTTTTGTTCTGCTATTTCCTCGGCAGTGCTGTCGTCAACATACGCCAGGCCTTTTTCAATAAGCGTAACAGCAAACTGGTATAGCTTATCAAAATAGTCAGATGCATACAGCTCATTAGCCCAGCTAAAGCCAAGCCACTTTACGTCTTCTTTAATGCTGTCTACATATTCAACCTCTTCCTTGGCAGGGTTGGTATCATCAAAACGGAGATTGGTTTGGCCCCCGTAGCGCTGTGCAAGCCCGAAGTTCAGGCAAATCGACTTAGCATGGCCGATATGCAGGTAACCATTTGGCTCGGGAGGGAAACGGGTTAGTACCCGGCCGTTGTTCTTACCGGCGGCAATATCCTCTTCAACAATCTCTTCTAAAAAATTTAATGACCTTTCTTCGCTCATAATATGTATTACAGAGGCGCAAAGTTAAGAATTTTTTTGAGGGGCGATGCCGGGTTAGTTGGCCTTTAGCCTGTTGTCGAAGGTAAATTTGTTTACCGCAACAAACTTTATCTTGTTAAAATCTGGATGAGCAGGATTAACCAGGTAATTGTATTCCATTTCTATAATGGCCGAGGGTACTTTCAATACCGCCGTTTCAAGGCTTTGCAACCAGGTATCACCAATGGCTTGCGTGATGGGATAATTTATTACCTTATTCCAGTCCGGGTCGAGTTTCACCAATTCTTTTAAGGTAACTTCTTTTACGGGTAACCTGTCCGGCACTTCAGCTATGGTTACCGAAAAGTCGCCGGTATATAATGACGTGCCCGGCGTATGTACCAATTTTTCCAGGCAGGATAAGGCCAGCGAGCCTCCAAAATATATCACATACCGGCCTAACGAATTCCATCGCCCATCGATCCCTGAACCCCTGGTATCCCGTGCATATTTCGTCTGACCGATGCGGTAAATCTTCATCGCGTAATTGCTTTTAGCTTTCTGCTTTAACCTTTCAGCTTATCAGGCTGTAACTCCATAGTCAATGCGGATGAGCTCACTAAGAATGATGTTGATGCCGGTAATGGTATCCAGCAAATCAAAAGGGATAGCATCAATAGCCGGGTTATAATGTTTAAGCCAGCTTTTAAACTCATCGATAGAGCCGAAAGTATCCATCCCTTTGTTAAATAGCTCAAATAGCTGGATAACATGCTCACTGATGCCGGCATTTAAGCCTTTGGTGCTTTGAATGTGCTTACGCAAGGTAGGTTCAGTAATATCGAGCCATTTGGCCACATCAATTTGTGTGGCGCCGGTAACGGTAATTAAATCAGAAAGCGCTGCAGGCTTAAGGCCTTGTTTAATAGCCCCGAGCTTAGCCAGCGGCGACCGTAGATAAGGAGTATACGGCTCCATAACGAGAAAATCCGAACGGGTATCCTCATCAATAGCATACGGCTTTGACGGTGTGCCTGTGTGTTTATCTTTTTCTGTTTTCATAACCTGCTTTCCTACACCAAAGGTAATTATTTTCTATTTAAAAAGAAAGTTTTATCTATTTTGTTTTGGCTTGATTTTCGAAATCGAAACTAAACGTTTTCTCCGGTGTTAATTATATCCCTACCAATATCTAATGAAAATGAAGAAGCTGAGTATTTTAACCGCGATTGTAACTGTTCTTCAGATTTTGCAGGCCTGCAACGGCGATTCAAAGCACGATGCCGTGGCAAAGGCCGATAGCCTGAACGCCGTAAAAGACACCACTAAGCAGCTAAGTATCGCTGTTGAAAAAGGAGATGCAGCGTTTATAGTAGATGCGGCAAATGGCGGTATGACCGAGATAGAGCTTGGCAAACTGGCCTTACAGAAAGGCGTCAGCAAGCAGGTAAAAAACTTCGGCTTGATGATGGTAAAAGACCATTCAAAAATCAACGACATGATAAAAGCCATTGCCGTCACCAAGAACATCTCCATACCAAAAGCGCCGGGCGCCAAAGAGCAAAAAATTATCAGCAAGCTAACCGGTAAATCCGGGAAAGATTTTGATAAGGCCTATATCGACGATATGATCGAGGACCACCAGGATGATATCAAAGCCTTCCAAACTGCGGCCAAAAAATGCCTCGACCCGGATGTAAAATCATTTGCAGCCAAAACAATCCCGATACTGCAGGAACACCTAGACGCTATCAACGCTATTAAAGATAGTATGAAATAATTATGTAGAGACACAACACTTGCGTCTCTGTACAGTATTTATTTTATCGTTCTGAAAATCCTGTTCCAGCGTATTTTACCAAGGAATGTACCGGTAGAATCAATGCTCATCCAGGTAATCATAGCTTTGCCCACCACGTGGTCTTCCGGAACATAGCCCCAAAAGCGTGAATCGAGCGAGTTATGACGGTTATCGCCCATCATCCAGTAATAATTCATTTTAAAGGTATAGCTATCGGCCTTTTTACCATTGATAATAATATCCTTGCCCTGCACATCTACTTTATTATTCTCATACAGCTCAATAGCCCGGCGGTACAATATCATAGTTGAATCATTCAGCGGAATAGTCATACCGCGTTTAGGCATAACCAGCGGACCGAAATTATCCTGGTTCCATTTAAATTTTTCATTGTGTGGAAACACGGCCGCATCATACTTACCTGCAACAGCCACTGCAGGCGTAACACTTTTGATATTTGAATACCCCTTAAACGTACCGAGACTAGCCTTAGGAATAATCATCTCATAAGTATTATTATCCTTTTGATACAATGGCTCGATGCTTAAATCCTGGAATATTTGCGGGTTAAGCGCATTGCCGTCGGTAACAACCGTATACGATGTTTGCTGTTTTTCGGCGTTTACGGCGGGTTGTCCGTTAATGTAAACCTGTGCATCTTTTATTTCCAGCTTGTCGCCAGGAGTGGCCTGGCAGCGCTTAATCAGGTTGGTGCGTGCATCAACCGGCCTGTCGTATGATGGGTCGGCTTCTTCGGGTTTGTTAAATACTACGATGTCGCCCTTCTTTATTTCAGTAAGCCCCGGCAAGCGATAATAAGGCAGCTTGATGCCATCCCAGTAAGTTTTGATATTGTACCTGGTAACGGTCGATTCTAAAAAAGGTACAGAAACCGGTGTAAACGGCATACGGGGGCCATAGCTTATTTTACTTACAAACAAATAGTCGCCGGTTAATAAACTGCCTTCCATCGAACCGGAGGGTATCGCGTAAGCAGAAAATAGCAAGCCGCGGATGATAGTTGAGGCTATCAGCGCAAATAAAATCGCATCTACCCACTCGCGGGTTTTAGATTTTTTCTTCTTCGGTTCGGCACTTTTTTTGGTAAAAGGAAGCTTCCAGTTCATGGCATAAGGATTTGTGAAATGTTTGACTGATGAAAGCTGGTAATGTTACAAATTATCTGATATATGCCGGGCTTCTAAAACTTTACTAACAATGCCTACCTTTGCGCCTTAAATATGAGTGCGCTAAAAATTGTATCGTTACTTCCCGCCGCAACAGAAATAGTTTGCGCTTTGGGGCTTGAAGGGAATTTGGTTGGTCGTTCGCATGAGTGCGATTTCCCGGAGTCGGTTAAGCAACTGCCGGTATGCTCGGAAGCTAACTTTCCCGATGGCCTAAGCAGCGCAGACATCGACGTTAAGGTGAAAGAGATTTTGGCAGATGCCTTGTCGGTTTACACGGTTAAGCGGGATGTGGTTAAACAACTGGCGCCCGATATAGTTATCACCCAGGCGCAATGCAAAGTTTGTGCCGTATCATTAACAGAAGTTGAAGCAGCCCTGCAAGACTACCTTGATAAAGACGCGCACATCGTTTCCTTACAGCCAAATAGCTTACCCGATATATTTAACGATATTAAAACAGTAGCTGCTGCGCTTAATGTTCCCGGCGAAGGAGAGCGGCTGATTGAAGATTTACAGGAACGTGTAGAGATTATCCGGCACAAGTTAAAATTTGCTGACACTAGGCCTACCGTCGCTTGTATTGAATGGCTGGAACCAATGATGGTCTCGGGCAATTGGATTCCAGAATTGGTAAATATTGCCGGCGGCGTTAGCATACTGGCCGAACCCGGCAAACACTCGCCTTACGTAAAATGGGACGACATCAGGCTGCAAGACCCTGATGTGATTGTGGTTATGCCCTGTGGGTTTTCTATCGAGCGTACTTTAAAAGAGGTAGATATTCTTTTGCAATTGCCCGGCTTTAACGAATTAAAAGCGGTTAAAAACAACCGGGTCTACATTGCCGACGGCAATCAATATTTTAACCGCCCCGGCCCGAGAATTGTTGACTCTATCGAAATTTTAGCAGAGATAATTAATCCTAAGCAGTTTATTTTCGGCTATGAGGGTGAGGGTTGGATTACGTTTGGGGTGTAATATCAGTCGTGTTCAACGAGCTTAAACTCTGTTCTCCGGTTCATTTGCTGCTCCGCTTCGGTACAATTTATGCCGTCAGTACATTTATTTACCAGGTTGTTTTTACCATAATATCCCGGAATAAGCCGGCTTTCTGCTACACCATGAGCGATAAGATAATTGATAGCCGCTTTAACACGCCTTTGCGAGAGCGCCATATTGTACTCGACAGATGCACGGGAATCTGTATACGATGACAGCTGTAATTTAAAACTTGTATATTCCTTTAAAAGTAGCACCAACTTATCCATCACCGGCACCGCGTCAGGCCGGATATCTGACTTATCCAAATCGTAATAAATTGTTTGAATATCAAATTGAAGTTGCTCCGTCACTTGCGCAGGTTTTGCCGGAACCGGTTCGTCATTACGTTTTGCAATTTTAGCAGGCACATTATCCACCGGCTGATTAGTAAAGCTATAAATGTCGTCACTGCCGCTACCGCCCTCCCGGTTTGAAGAAAGGTAACCTTTCAAACCGTTGCGTGTTGTTAAATAAAAATCATCGCTGGTAGAGTTTGCCGGATATTTTAAATTCTCCGGAGCGGCGAACTTATCGTTACCAAGGCTTGTTCTAAAAATATCAAAGCCACCCATACCGGGTAACCCTTTGGATGAAAAATATAATACATCATTATTCCCTGTAGTAGGGAAATCTTCTTCTTCCTGCGTATTTATAGCTTTCCCGCAGTTAACAGGCTTGCCCCAGGTTCCGTCAGCCTGTTTTGTGCAATACCAAATGTCCGTTTTCCCCTGCCCTCCCTCCATGTCGGAAGTAAAATACAAAACTTTGCCATCCGCCGATAAAGCTGCGTTACCTATTGAATACCGTTGAACATCGTTATAAGTGAAATTTTCGAAAATGACCCATTCGCTCCCGTTTTTTGCGGCTATTACCAACTGTAAACGCCGTGTATAGAGGCGCTGCGATGTAATTTCTGATTTATCGACGGTCAGTTTTTTCGGGCTGATATCCGTAGCGATGGTGATATACGCGGTATCGGCAGTGGCATTCAATGCTGCCGGGCCAACGTGATACCTGCCTTTAATCAACCCATCTCTAATTGTCAGGGGTAAACCGGTTACAGCGGTTCCGTTTGTTTGATAAAGCTTAAACCAATTATTTCCCGTACGGTTGTCGGCAACTTTACCATCTGCTTTTCTGTCGGATGTAAATATAAACGCGTCGCCCGCGTAAGCCATCCCCCAATCGGATGACGAACTATTTAATGCCGGTTCAATCTTTACCGCATAGCCTGATTTAGCCTTCATCCAGGCCGCGGCAGAATCGCAAATGGTAAGCTTCAATTTTAAGGCCGATGCATTCCCCGTAAAATAAACCTGGTACTGTTTTTTTGCTTCGGTAAATTTTTGATTGCGCAGCAATACTTCTGCATAGTTATAATGGGCAGCATCGCTTGCACCGGGGTAGCTTACAGCCTTGGCATACCATTTTTCTGCATCGCTATAGTTATTTATATTCCGGTAGCAATCGGCAATGCGTTCCAATAATTCACCATCGCTATATTTTTTGTCGGCCAGCTTAAGGTACAAACCGAGGCTTTTAAAATATTCAAACCGCTCAAAAAGTTTATCGGCCTGCTGCCTTATGGTTGGCTGTTCCTGAGCCCTAACTATTCCGGATAGCAGCATAATAGAAAGTAATATGGCAGATAGTCTTTTCATTTTTAAAAATATCGCGGACTTTCAACCCTCCCTTTTTTACCAGGGAAACTGAGGGTTAGTGATAACTCGTGCGAGCCGCTTTGATAGCTGGCCAGCCGGCTCAGGGTAAAATCAAAAGAATAGCCAATCCGGAAATGGTCGTTCAAATAAATTTGGGCGATGGCTGCAACAGCGTCTAACTGGTCGGCAGTACTTTGCAGGTTCCGGTTAAAGCTCCCGATGCCTGTACGGTAAGAACTGCCTACCCATAACTTTTTATTAAGTACCAGGTAAGCGGTTAGATCGAGGTTAGTTGGTCCTTTAAAATCCTCTTTAACCATTACCGATGGCTTAACATCAAATTGTTCAGACAACGGAATAGTAGTACCGGCGGTAAAATAAAATGTCCGCTGCTGCTGAATGATGACCGTATTGTCGCTGTTATTTTTAACTGTTGTGGCTAGCAGGTTAAATACCGATGCACCAAAATAAACGTTGGGCGAGTAATAATACATACCGAATCTAATATCGGGGGTAATATTACTCTGTACGCCGGCCGTTACACTAACGTCACCATCGTCGGCCGGGTTAAACTTAGAACCATCTATGCTATATTGTATCACGCCCAAACCAATACCGAAGCACAATCTTTTGGTATCTAACTCATCCAGCCGAAGCCGGTAAGCATAGTTGGCGTAAACGGATGATATGCGCTCCGGGCCCAAATGGTCCAGCGTTGCAAGCAAACCTAAGCCTATATTGTTAGTATTGCTATTTGTCGTTCCATCTACCGAAACCACCCCTGTTTGCGGCGCGCCGTTAATACCCGTCCATTGCAGGCGGCTGCTTAAATTAAGCGTTACATCTTCCTTGTATCCTGCATAAGCAGGGTTTAGGGCGAGGCCGTTAAATACATACTGGCTAAATTGCACAGTTTGCTGCGCCATACCTTTTATTGCGGATAATGCAATCAGCAATAACATGAGAAATATTTTGCCGCCCTGCCTCATCTGCTCCGTTTAATATAAACCCAGCCTTTATAGGGCGTTACGCCGCCATTATGCTCTTTTTTGTTAACCACATAGTAATAAGTACCTTCAGCCAGGTTGCCGCCATCCCAGTTGTTCAGGTAATTATCTGCGCGGTACACCTCGTTCCCCCAGCGGTTAAATATAATAAGCTGACTACCAGGAAAACTTTCGATGCCGCCTATCTTAAATACATCATTTTTGCCGTCGTTATTTGGCGTAAAAATGTTTGGGATGGCCAGGCTGCTTGCTTCTACCGTAATAATTATCGTATCGGCACAGGCATTCACGTTTGAATAGATAAAATGATATTTCCCTAAAATGGTAAGCCCGGTTATAGTCGTCGATGGGCTTGCAGGATTTGTTATAATGGCCACTGCCGGGTCGCCGGTGGCCTGTTTCCAGGTTCCTGAACCTGTACCATTTAAAGTAGCCGTTTCATTTTTTGCTACAGTTTGGTCGGGGCCGGCCGTTGGCGACAGGATGAACGCACTAACATTCATCTTGATGTTATTACATCCATCGCCTGACGATGCCGAATTGCATTCCGTCACCACATCTGCCGGCGGCGCGCTATCCGGGTTTGTGGCATCCGGGTCGGTCACGTCTGCGGGGCGCAATATACCAGCCGTAACCGCAAGCGAGCCCACAGCCTGGGCCGTAATAGTACCTGTAACAGTGAAAGTACGAATTGCCCCGCTTGCCAAATTAATATCTGCGCTGTAAATATTGCCTGAAACTGTGCCTGCACCGGCCGATGAAGCTCCCGTTGTAGCACCGCTGCTGACTGATATCCCGGTAAGCTCAGCCGGGAAATTAAAAATAAACTTTGCGCCGGTAACATCGCTGGGGCCATTGTTTTTTACGTCGATGGTATAAACTGCAGGCTTGTTGCTGCAATCCACCACGGCTTGTATGCCCACAACTTCTAAATCAGCTTCCTGTACTGCAAAGCTAATGGTGTTTACTATCGGCGCGCTTGAAATATACGACCATGTGTCGATACTTTGGTTATTGCCGAAATCATTCGGGTCCAGCGGGTCAAGTGCGGGCGAGCCCCATTTGTGCCCGTTAACAATACTACTTAAGCCCGATGTATTTTTAATGGGGTTTGGGGGGGTACCTATTTTATCTATCGGTGTATCATCCCAATACAAAGAATCGTCCGGGGCGTAGCTGCCGTTTATGCGTGTCAGAATAATGCCGTTTATATTTCGCTCCACATCAAAAAACGGGAAATGTACCTCGCCGGCCCTTACTGATAAACTAATTTTTGAATTATAAGCCGCTGCCGATGCAGGTGTTTTGTTACCAAGCCCGTCCAGCCCATCCCAATGAATAACATTGGCGCCCGCTACGGCATCACCTGTAATTTTCCTATCAATAGCATCTGTAAATATGCTATTGTTGTTTACATCAATGGCTATGGCATATATGCCCGCCACCGTAGCGTCAAAAGTAAAATCTGCGCCCAAAGGCTTAGTCCCGGTTCTGCCTGCGGTGCCTTCAACGCCGGTAAATTTCAAATTATTTACCTGCGGGTTTAACGGCTGCTTTAAGAGCCAGGTAGTGCTGCCGCCGGGCGTATTTGCTGATGAAGGCAGATCGGCGGCAGGCGGGTTAAAGAATATTTTTTGGGTGATATCCGCAGGTGTATCATCTGCCCGCGGGTCCTGTACGTTGGGAGCAAAGCCATTAACGCTTTGATAGGAAGCTGTGCCATCCAAATTCCGGAAACCCTTGTTATTCACGAAAAAAGTGAAGCCGTTGCCTGCCTGGCCGTTATTGTTAAACGTATATTGATAACCATCGCTGGTTACGATATGAAATATGGCGTTGAACCCAACATTAAATGTTCCCAGGATACCCGAAAACACATTGGTAAACACCCGGCCCGGTAAAAAGGCTGTGTTAGCGGCATTCCGTACCGATACATCAAAGGCGGTAACATATCGCCCCGCAGGTTGGGTCCATTCCGCATTGGCGGCAACGGCTGGTGGATTAAAGCCAAAATCGACGCCATTGCTCTCAGAAATAAATTTAACCAACCAAACGCCTTCCTGTGCGGCCGTGGCGGTCACGGTGTAAGGCGTATATCCGCCGGCATTAGGCATCGGCCCGGCAACTTCCCGGGCGCGATTAGCAATCAGGCCAATAGTTTTTGAAGTTCCGCTGGTGAACGTTTCCCCGTTAGGAGCGGTAAGGATTATCGTACCGGCATCAAAGCCCTGCGCACTTGAACCCGCATATAGCGACTCGCCCGCTTTTACATAAACTTTTATCGTGCCCTCGGTTGGGAAGGGGAATGACGAATTGCCTTGCGTACTTGAAAAAAGATAGGCACGGTTGCCGCCATTGGCAGTAAGCTCTTTGCTGCCTTCGGCAAACCCTGTTGCTGCAAAAAAGGAAAAGATAAAATATCCAACTATCATCCTGGCAAACACATGTGTATGCAGTAGGTTAATTGTGGTTCGATGCGCTGTTGGGAAAAGGCGATTTAGCAAGTTATGTGCTTTATTGGTTTGAAGTTAAAAAAATTAGCCGGCTATATGCGTATGCCCGTAATAAGATTTTCGCACAACCCTGATTCATTTCAATAAAATCGTCCGCCTTTGTATCACTGACCGTTCGGAAACGAACAGTTTCGTAGTTCTCTTAAAAATTATTTCATTGATTTTCAATTAATTAAAATATGGGTATCAATATTGGCATAGGTGTATCAAATTACAACACGATGATGACCGCCGATAATAGATTGAACGAAATGTGGGAAGGCTGCCTTAAAAACGACCGTAAGCAGCAGGAGCTCTTATACAAAACCTTAGCGCCAAGGATGCTGGCAGTTTGCATGCGCTATGCCCACGATAGAGACGAGGCCCAGGATATTTTACAGGAGGGCTTTATTAAAATGTTTAAAAACGCACACAATTACCGCGGCGATGGTAACCTTGAAGGATGGATACGGCGCATTATGGTTCACTGTGCCATATCTCGTTACCGCAAGCTCAAGCCGATGGTTTTGGTTGATGATTTTACCGAAGAAAACAGCGGCGCAGGCAGCGGTTATAATGCCCATGGCCTGGAAGCTAAGGACCTGATGCAAATGATACAAAAATTGCCGCAAACCTATCGCTCGGTGTTTAACATGTATGCTATTGAAGGCTACTCGCACCAGGAAATAGGTAATAAACTCGGCATGACGGAACTCCTGTCGCGTACTAACCTGCACCGTGCACGTGCCATATTAAAAGATATGGTGAATAAACTTACTGTAAACGAGGTGCATTACATGGCCGGATAATCTTGTGTTTTTACACAACCTACATATATAATTCCCACTCCTTTAAAAGCGATTGCCGACAACAGTCGCTTTTTTATTTAGCCGATATTAAGCAATCATTAAATTTTTAAAAATCAGGAGATTGAATTCTTGAATCTCATATTTTTACCTAATTTCGTTTTGTAATTTTACTGTTACAGTAACTGTTGATTGTTTAGTCCCTGATTAATGAACAAACCCTGGTTGGCCGCCTTCACTTTGCTTTTGTGCTTATGTGCATGCCGTAAGGAAAACTACAACTCAACCAGGCCCGCTAAATCACCGGCTATACCAGTTACGGTGATCATCGACCAGCATTTGAGCGGTTATACCGTCCCGCATATATTCCAGGGATTAAGCTACGAAACCGGCCTGCTTACCGACGACCCCAACTACCTTAACGAGCACAACACTGTGCTTATACAACTGTTAAAAAACCTGGGTAAGGGCGTGTTGCGTATTGGAGGTAACAGTAGCGACGAAATAGACTGGGGTGGCGATGATGCCGGTACAGATACCCTTCACAGGAAACTTACCAAAGCGGATATCGACCGGTTAGCCGGTTTCGCAAAAGCCATTAACTGGCCTGTATTATTTGGTTTAAACCTGGCGAATAACGACCCTGCAACAGCAGCAGGCGAGGCCGCCTATGTGCACAACAGGCTACAGGGCAATTTTTACGCTTTTCAAACAGGCAACGAGCCGGATTTTTTTTGCTCGAACACGCACCGTTCCAAAAACTATAAATATCGCGACTATCAAAGGGAATGGGACAATTATTATGAAACCGTAAAGGGTAAGGCCCCTGCCGCTTTATTTGCCGGCCCGGATGTTACACCATTTAACTTGCGCTGGCTGGGTGAGTTTGCAAAAAATGAGCATCGCCGGGTAAATTTAATCGATGGGCATTATTATAACAATGGCCCTGCGTCAAACCCGCAAATTGGCCTGGCAGATGTTTTAAAACCAAACCACGATATGGCAGCTTACCTGCAGGGGCTTTCGGTAATTGCATCAACTCATGGCTTGCCTTACAGAATATCCGAGGGCAACAGCATTTGGGGGCAGGGCAAACCCGGCGTGAGCAATGTTTTTGCGTCGGCGTTATGGGCACTTGATTTTATGTGGAGCGTTGCCGAAAATAACGGGCAAGGGGTTAACTTTCACGGCGGCGGTGTCCGCTTTGTATATACGCCTATCAATACGGCAAACGGCATTACTACGGCCAGGCCAGCTTACTATGCTATGCTGGCGTTTAAATACGGCGCGGTAGGCGGCAAAATTTTAGCTCCCCAAATAATCGACCGTAATGTACAGGATAATTACAGCGTACATTCCAGTATTAACCGTGATAAATCAACTTCGATAACTTTAATCAATAAGGAACTGGAAAAGGATTTTTCATTCACAATTCAGCTAACACAGGATGCTTCCGGCATGTCAATTTCGAGGCTTTCAGCGCCTTCCGTTACTTCTGCAACCGGGATAACCTTTGCAGGCAGTACCGTGAATGAAGACGGCACTTTTGCGCCTGCTACTACCGGGGAATATCCCATTAACCAAAGAAGTTTTACCATTACCATACCTGCGGGAAGCGCGGCGGTGGTGAGGGTGAGGTAGTTTAGCTTATAGAAAGCTGTTGTTTAAATTCTTCAAAAGTAAATGTATTCCCTGCTTTATATCTTCCTGTCCCTCCTTAATCCCGGCCAAAACATGGGCAGGTAAAATCTCATTCTTCTTTTCAAATTGAACATCGAATGCTGTTAGAAACGCCTTTACTGCCTTTTCCTGTTCTTTAGTGGGATAAACGACTAATGCTTCCATATTTAAATTTACAAAAATAACCCCAACGGTTTTAAAAGATTAAAGCAATTGATATTTAATGCTGATTATCCCTGCAAACTGTTCCGGTTTGTACAATTTCTGCCTTTGCAGCCGCGGTACTTTTGTTATGAAATAAAAACATAACAAAATGAGCAAGTTCGAAACATTTAAACAATTACACCAGCAGACTGCGCCCCTACTATTGGGAAATATATGGGACGTAAACAGTGCAAAATTATTTGAAGCCGCGGGCTATAAAGCCATCGGCGTATCCAGCCAGGCAATAGCTAACGCATGGGGCTATGATGACGGCGAAAAGCTACCGTTCGACATTTTGTTGCAGGTGGCTAAACGGGTAGCCGAAGTAACCAACATACCTTTTACTGTTGATATGGAGGGCGGTTACAGCCGCACCATCGAAGGCATTACCAGGAATATCAGCCTGCTGCATGATGCAGGTATAGCCGGCATCAACCTTGAAGATACCGTGGTAAACGGTTCGTCCCGCGGCCTGCAATCAGCCGGCGGGTTTCAAAAAATACTTTCATCAATTGCAGATCACATCAGCCGCAACAACCTGCAAATATTTGTAAACGTGCGAACCGATGGTTTTCTGCTGGGCCTGCCAAATGCGCTTGAAGAAACCCTGGCCCGCATCAAAGCCTACAAAAACACAGGCGTCGACGGGATTTTTGTGCCGTGCATTACTGGCAGTAACGACATCCGCCAGGTTGTTGACGCTACTAAACTTCCCATTAACGTAATGTGCATGCCTGCACTGCCGGGATTTGATGAACTGACAGCCCTGGGCGTAAAACGCATCAGTATGGGGCCATTTCTATTCAGTAAGGTTTATGGCCATGCGGCAACACTGGCAAAATCAGTAATCAGCGAAGGCAGCCTGGCCGCTATTCTTTAAAATTTATCTATTCACATAATTAAATCAAACAAAAATGAACCTACCAACCAGGGCACAGGATGCCCATGCAACACTTGCCGCCGCTTTTAACACCGGCGATGTAGCCACTGTAATGAACATGTACGATGTTTCAGGCATCATCGTGCCCGAGCCGGGGAAGCCTGTATCAGGCAAAGAAAAATTTGAGGAAGCCATTAAAGCCATCCTGTCTATTAAAGGAAAAATGGAAATCAAAACTGTTTACTGCCAGCAAACCGGCGACATAGCAGTCGGCCGCTCGGAGTGGAGCATCACCGATGGCGAAGAAGTGAAAATCAGCGCCAAAGGAATCGAAGTAATGAAACAACAGCCCGACGGCACATGGAAAATTGTTATCGACCATGCATTTGGGGCAGAGGCTAACCTGGTGGCATAAGCCGTTTTAACCACAGTGGGTACAGAGAACACGGTATTAACTACAGCTAATTTCCACGGTGTTCTCTGTATTTCTGTGGTTATTCTTCCTTACTTCCAAACATAGGTAGCCGCCGCTCCGCCAGGCAGCGTGCTGGTGGCTATCTTGCCGTTAAATTTAATATTGAAAGTGGCATCGCCGGCTTGCGTGTTAAATATAATCAGCACTTTGGAGCCATCGGTGTTTTTAAAGGCCACATTAGGCGTTTGTGCCAGCACTGATGAAGCTATGCGCACTGCCCCGGGCCGTACAAACTTTGAGGCATGGGCAATAATATAATAGCTTACATTCCGGTTTACCGTGCCGCCGCTTATAGTTAACGCTCCCTGGCAAACAGAGCAGCCGCCATTGGTATGCGGGCCAAAGCCTGCGTCGGTTGCCATGTTCCATTCCAGCACATTACGACTCCAGTTGCGGGGCGCGCCAATAATCAGGTTGGTTAAATGCCAGTTCAGGTCGCCTGCAAAGCTGCCTGTAGATGGTGTATATTGCTCAGTGAAATAAAGGTTTTTTGCAGGGAAGGCATCATGCACCGTAGTTAGCGCATTGATGTTGCCGTTATACAGGTGAAATGCAGAGCCGTCCACAAAAGGGTTAGCACCCGGATCATTTAATATCGCTATCGGGTATTCCGGGCGGTCGGCATTATGGTCCCAAACAATAATTTTAACGTTCAAACCGGCAGCATTCAGTTGCGGGCCTAAGTTGTTTTTTACAAAGTTTGCTTCTTCATCGGCCTGCATAACCATTGCCGGGTTATTGTTTGCATTTAGCGGCTCGTTTTGCGGCGTTATTGCATCTATGGCAATGCCCTCTGCTTTCATAGCCTGTATATATTTCACAAAGTACCGGGCATAAGCGGCATAATAAGCAGTATTCAGGCTGCCGCCGGTGAAGCCGTTATTGCCGAGCGTGTTTATCTTCATCCACACAGGCGCTGTCCACGGGCAGGCCAATATTTTTATCTGCGGATTGAAGGCGATGATGCTTTTTAAAACCGGGATAAGATCGGTACGCTCTTTGTCAATGCTGAAATGGTCCAGGTTTACATCTGTTCCCGATAGCATGTCGTCATAGGTAAAATCGTCAGCGCTCATGTCTGATGCACCGATAGAAATACGGAGATAGCTTATGCCGATATGCGTGCCATCGGTTAAAAATAATTCTTTAAGCAGCTCATCCTTTTTATCCGCAGGCAGGCTGTTGATTACCGATGCACTGCCACCGGTAAGGCAAAAGCCAAAACCATCGATAGTTTGGTAAGTCGACGTGGTATCGATGACAATATTCGTATTTGAATTATCGCCGGCGCCGAAGTTAAGGGCGATATTCTGTTTAGCGAGTAAGGCGGTTTGGTCGCCGCGGGTAAGCCACATGCTGATGTCTGACTTTACATCAACCGGCGGCACTATAGGCGGGCCGGGCGTTAAAGGAGTACTGCCCGGATTGCCTTTTTTGCTGCATCCGCTTATTGCTATGATCGCTGCAACTGCGAATAATGTAAAGGCATTTTTAATAAAGTGTTTTTCCATGTTGATAGCTGGTATTTTGGTATATTGTAACCGGTCAGTTCCGTTGCACGGCAAAGGGTTGTTTATCATCGCAAAATTGACAAACCCCTACCTTGCTAAGATAGTATTAACCTTACCTTTTACTTACATTTGAAATTATTTTATACCCGCAAAAAGCCGCTGTTTTTTGATACGCTTTGATACCAGAACTAAGCGGCGTACTGCAAATTTTTAACAGGTTTATGATGAAAGTTACTCGCCCCGGTACCAAAGGAATCGGAAAGATATTTTTGCCGATAATTATTTTATCGCTTTTTTCAGCGCAGATTTTTGCTCAAAACCTGCAGGTAGCTGTTGCAGCCAACCTGCAGCCGGTTATTAAAGAACTCAGCAAAGATTTTAAAAATAAAACCGGGATCACCATCGACCCTATTGCCGGGGCATCGGGCAATTTAACCAGCCAGATAAAGAACGGTGCACCGTTCGACGTGTTTTTGTCGGCCGATATGAACTTTCCTGAAACACTTTTTAAAGAGGGTTTCGCCACAAAAAAACCAATAGTATATGCACAAGGCAGCCTTGTTATTTGCAGCAGCCGGAATATAGGTTTTGAAAACTGGGAGCGGATACTGCTTACGGGCAGGGTTAGAAAAATAGCTATTGCCAACCCGGCCATAGCGCCTTACGGCAAAGCGGCTGAGGAGGTACTCAAAAAGCGGGGTGTCTGGAATGATGTTGCTGAAAAGATTGTACGCGGCGAAAGTATATCGCAGGTAAACACCTATATCACCACAGGTGTAGTTGATGTTGGCTTTACCACCCGCGCACTGGTGGCCGACCCCGCCGCCAAAGCGGTGCTTTACTGGGAAATTATCGACCCTAAGCTATATTCGCCAATTGAGCAGGGTATGGTAATATTGAAACATGGCGCCGGTAATGCAGATGCTGAGAAGTTTTACAAGTACATATTAGGCGCCGGTGCGAAGACAATATTGGAAAAGTACGGATATAAGGAACAATAACCCTAAAATCCAGCATTACATATGGATTTAACCCCCATAACACTTACACTAAAACTTGCGGCCATAACCACCTTGCTATTGCTGCTGGTTGGTTTGCCGCTGGCCTGGTGGCTGTCACGGGGGCGGTCGTTTTTTAAAATCGTGGTGGAGGCAATCATTACCATGCCGCTGGTTTTGCCGCCATCTGTGCTGGGCTTTTATCTGCTGCTGGCGTTTAGTCCGCAGCATGGTTTGGGCAAGTGGCTGCATGACTCATTCGACATCCAGTTTGTATTTTCATTTAAAGGATTGGTGCTGGCATCAGTTATTTACAGCATGCCGTTTATGATTAGCCCGATAAAGTCAGCATTGCAGCAACTACCCTTGTCGCTGGAGCAGGCTTCCTATAGTTTGGGTAAAAGTAAATGGCAAACGTTTATCAATGTGCTGCTGCCCAATATCAAACCCTCGTTGTTAACCGCAACCGTCCTAACCTTCGCCCATACTTTAGGTGAGTTTGGCGTGGTGCTGATGATTGGCGGCAATATTCCCGGCGTTACGCGTGTGGCTTCCATTGCTGTTTATGAATCCGTTGAGCAGATGGATTACCCTGCCGCCAATTTTTACTCGCTCATATTATTTGCAATCACTTTTGTTTTGGTGATAAGCGTGTTCGTGTTTAATAAATATCGTTTTAAAACCCCTTTGGAATGATAAGCATCGACATTGAAAAAAAGCTAAAAGCTTACAAAGGGCAGCATGTGCTGAAAATAAAAACAGAATTCGCGCCGGGCAGCATTACCAAAATCTATGGCCCATCCGGAGCGGGCAAGACCACCCTTTTAAAAACAATAGCAGGCTTTACAACACCGGAAAACGGAAAGATTATAGCAAATAACGTAACCTGGCTGAACATCGCTCAAAAAATCAACCTGCCGCCCCAGCAAAGGCGTGTGGGCTTTGTTTTCCAGGATTATGCCTTGTTCCCCAATATGACGGTTTTACAGCACCTGGAATATGCCACTAATGACAGCGCCTGGATAAACCGGCTGCTCAAAACAGGTAAGCTGGAAACTTTCAAAACGCATAAACCGGAATACCTATCCGGCGGGCAGCAGCAGCGACTGGCTATTTTGCGCGCGCTCGCCATTAAGCCAAAATTGTTGCTGATGGATGAGCCGTTTTCGGCATTGGACGCCGAAACCAAATTTGCATTGATTGGGGATTTAAAAGAGGTTTTTACAGAGCTGCAGGCAACGGTATTGATAGTAACCCATAACCCGCAGGAGCTGGACGGGTTGACAAACCTTCAATACATGATAAGTTAATTTAAATAAGCACCAATTCTCACTAATTAAGGTTGAGCCGGGATCAGTGAAAATTCGCCCTGATCCGTGAAATTAGTGTCATTAATTTAGGGGTATTAGTTTCTGTTTAGCTCATCCTCTATCCTGTGCTGTAGTTCCTGCTTAAAGCTTTCATCAAGCTTTGTGCCCGTGCGGGATGAATCGTGAAAAAGCTGCCGGACCATCTGGTTAATTACCGCGCTTTGCTTTTTATATATTCTGCAAAATGAGCAGCCGAATAAATGCAGGCGCAGTTCAAATGCCTCTTTAAGGGTAAGGTTAGCCATCTCCTTTTTTTCTATCAGCTGCGTTGCTTTTTTACAGTTATATATAACTCTTTTTAAGTAGCTCATAGCCTTAATGTTTAAATCCAGTTTCGTTGTAAACACGCCCGCAGGTTAACTTTTGCGCGATGGATGATCACCCAAAAGTTCGACGGGTTTATTTTAAGTTCCGTGCAGATTGTTTCGGTGGGTTCTTCATCAATATGTTTCATTACAAATACCGACATCCAAAGTGTGGGCAATTTTTGCAGACATCGCTTTAAAATCAGTTCAAATTCTTTGCTCACCAGGTTGTCTTTGTCTAGTTCGCCAACCTCTTTTGGGCCATATTTATCCATCCAATGCCCGTTATCAGGGTCAAAAAAATCATTTTGCTCATGCTCTTCAACCTCCCGCACTTCCACAGCTTTTAGCCCCGATGATTTTTTGCGATACACATCTACAATTTTATTTTTCAGGATAGCCGTTAGCCAGGTGCGCTCAGAGCTTTTGCCCTCAAAAGCAGAGACACGCTGTAAAGCCGCCAGGAAGGTTTCCTGCACCAGGTCCCTGGCATGCTCCTCGTCGTTTAAACGTACAATGGCAAAACCATATAAATAATCGGCATGCGCCGCAACCCATTGATGAGGGTTTAGTTGATGATTCATATAAATACTAATTGACACGAATTAATTCGAATTTAACGAATTGATTTGCATGACCAGTAACCTTTGTCGTTAGTCGTAAAGTTCTTCAAATCCTTACAGAAAAAATTATAGAACACGAATTGGCACGAATTAATTCGAATTTCACAAATTATGTCGGCATAATCATCCAAAAAAGAATTCGCGGTAATTCGCTCCATTCGTGAAATTCGTGTCTACTCTATTCGTGTCTTTTTCATTCAAGTTTATACAAGTTGGTACATCCGGCATTATAAAAATAAAAAAATCAAACTTTGTTGTAAGGATTAAAAATCACATCCGACTAATGCATAAAACCGTAATTAAAATCATATCATGAAATCAGTAAAAATATTCGGCCTTGTTGCTGTGTTAGCAGTTGCCGTTACGCTTAGCGCTTTTATTAATGTGCGGTTAACCGAACGCACATCTGTTGAAACCCGCGGCTTTGCGCTGGTAGAACTTTATACATCAGAGGGTTGCTCAAGCTGTCCGCCTGCTGATGCTTTGGTAGCAAAAATTGAAAAAGAAAGTGCTGATAAGCCGGTTTATATACTGGCTTATCATGTTGACTACTGGAACCATCTGGGTTGGAAAGACCAATTCAGCAGCGCCGACTATTCAAAAAGGCAGAAAGACTATGCGCACTATTTAAAAACAGACGGCATTTACACCCCGCAAATTGTGGTAAATGGCAGAACTGAGTTTGTAGGATCGGAAGAAGGAAAACTTCGTAATGCCATCAGCACAAATCTTCAAAGTGCATCATCAACCAAAATAAGTCTTGAAGCTACCGATATCAACCTAAAACAAGCTACGCTGAAATACAATATTAATAATGCTGATAAAAACGCCATTTTACAGGTTGCGATAGTTGAAAAGGCCGCCACTTCAAAAGTAGCTGCAGGCGAAAACAGCGGGCGCACATTAGCGCACGTTCAAATTGTGCGCAAGCTGCAGCAGGTTAATTTGCATGGCGATACAGGTTCCGTTGATGTGGCCCTTCCGGATGGTTTTAACGGCAAAACCTGGGAGGTTATCGGCTTTGTGCAAAACAAATCAAACGGAGCAGTTACCGGCGCGGCAAGGGCGTCCTTTTTGAATGACGGGAATTCATCGGCAGCCTTAAAAAGTAAATAGTTTCATAATTTTTTTAGGTAGATTTATATTATCTATCCAACATCATGAAAACCATCAAAGAAAAACACTCGCTGGCTATGCGCTGGTGCCATTGGGTAAACTTTCCCATACTGGCCATCATGATTTGGAGCGGGATGCTGATTTATTGGGCTAACGACGAGTATTCCATCACGTTATTCGGCCATACATTTTTCAAGTTTTTTCCGAACGGCTTTAATAAGGCTTTAAATATTCCTTTCCGCCTGGCGGAGGGTATGTCGTGGCATTTTCTTTTCATGTGGTTTTTTACCATAAACGGGGTGCTTTATATTTTGTACACCATAATTTCCGGCGACTGGCGCGAGCTTGTGCCAAAGAAAAACTCGTTTAAAGAGGCCTGGCAGGTGCTGCTGCACGACCTGCATATCCGCAAAATGGCGCCTCCGCAAAAAAAATATAATGCAGCCCAGCGTATTGCCTATACCGCTATAATTATAATGGGCATAGGATCAGTTATTACGGGGCTGGCTGTTTACAAGCCAGTTCAGTTTTATTATTTAACGTGGATTTGCGGAGGTTACCATTTCGCCCGGATACTGCATTTTGCCTTAACGCTTGGCTACGTTTTGTTTTTTGTGATACACATAGTACAGGTAATATTGGCAGGCTGGAATAACTTCCGTTCGGTTATTTCGGGTTTCGAGGTGATTGATAGCGAACGTAAGCCTGCTGTTCAAAAAATAAAGAAATGATGAATACCCCTGCGAAAAAGAAAAAAGTAAAGAAAGCGCCCACTATCGAGCAGCAGATAAGCAGGCGAAATTTCATTTCGTTTGCAACTTTTACCGTGCTGGCGGGTGGGGCTTATGAGGGTTGGCGCTGGCTTTCCAAATCGCCCCTTGAGCCTGCCGGTGGTATAACCTCCGGCGCACGTAAACCATTGCGAAAGGCGCTTAACAAAACCGAATTATTTTTCAGGCGGGTATTCAGCGATAATCATTTGGTTAAAACTTACCCAAAATCTATGGCGGCTAAAAACGTGAGGGTTAATAGCGACATCGGCGTTGAGGCCAAAAAGAAATTCGACCCCGCAGCCTGGAAATTGCAGGTACAAAAAAAGAGCGGCGAAGTTTTGCAGGTAACGTTGGAGGAAATAACGGCCCTGCCCAAAACCGAGATAATTTATGATTTTAAATGCGTTGAAGGCTGGGACCAGATATCGCATTGGGGCGGTGTAAAGTTTATCGATTTTATAAAACACTTCCAGCTGGATGACTATACCAGGATGGAATATGTAGGGATGGAAACCCCCGATAAGGGCTATTATGTGGGCATCGATATGCCGAGTGCCATTCATCCGCAAACTTTACTGGCTTATGAGGTGAATGAAAAACCGCTGCCCCTAAACCACGGCGGCCCGCTGCGTTTGATAATTCCGGTTAAGTATGGTATCAAAAACTTAAAGCGTATCGGAACCATTACCTTCAGCAATACCCGCCCCCGCGATTATTGGGCAGAGCAAGGGTATGATTATTATTCGGGGTTGTAGCGGTACAAGCTTAAAGCAGAACATGTCTTGCTTTCTGCTTTAAGCTTTTACCGCTACATTTTTTCAAATATCAACCTCGTCAACGTCAGCTTGTTATTATCGCCATTTGTTTTAAAAACGATGGTTAGCGAGTTTTTAAGCTCACCAAGGGATAGATCACCTAAATAAATGTGCTGTTTTAATCCTTTTTTAGTTGAGTTGGCTGATATCCAATCGCCCAATTGCGTCTGACGTTGCCATAACGAGATTTCGGCGCCATCTTTATCGTTTACCATATCAGCATAAACTCTAAAATGCCCGGCAGGCAGCTCATTCAGGCTGATGTTCACGCGGCCTTTGTCTTCAGCCGTAAAATTAAAACCGCCATCGGCTTCTTTTACGCCCTTAATATCAAGGAATGCAAATCGCATCAACTGCGGGTACATGATTAACGTATCGGGGATATAGACTTTGGTATGCGCGTTATCGGGTTTCATTACCGTTTGGGGCGGTGCATCAGCATAGTATAGCGCGATAGATGTATAGTCCACCGGTATTTTATTTCCTTCCGGTCCGTGCTCTATAGAATGGTATATCGTATTACCGAATGAAAGTTTATCGTTCAGATACAGCCGGTAGCCTCCGGTGCGTGCAAAGGGCAGCGAGTAATCAAGCGCCCCATGCAATGGCAGGCTCATTTTGGTATCCCACCTGTCGAGCAGGGCGTACCAGCCGCCATTAAAATAATCTTCGGAGCCAGTGCCATGCAGACGGGTCAGGCCATCTGTCGAGGTGGAATCGTCGCCTTCAAAAAACTCCGTCATGCCGGGGTTCAGGCCCTGTGCCTGTAATAGTGTACCTACGTAATGGCCTTTGCCTTTAATATTCAAAAACACATGCGGTGTTCCTGTTGCAGGTTTGTAATCATCAAACCAATGCGCATAAAATTTACCCTCGGCCATCGCATTTCTTTTACCGGCCGAATAATACACTTTAGCGGTGATAGATTTGCTTTCGAGCAGTTTTCCCGGCAATGCGCGATAAATCAATTCTATTTTTGCCGACCTATCAAATGGCATTGGGAAATAACAATAGTTTGTACCCTGCCGTGAGCCAAGCACCAGGCTTTGCATAGATGTATTGCCGAAAGCATATCCAAAAAAATCGGCCAGGGGCGCGTATACCGCCGGTTGCTTTTCACCGTCCCAGGTTATCTTAATATCTATTTGTTTGTTTAGGCCGGTAAATGCGCTTGCCGGGCTAATTTCAATGCCGTCAATTCTGCCGCCTTGTGTGGCGTTAAACAGGCTGACGGTTTGCCCCGGCTTAAGCACAGTGTTGGTTACCGCAACTTTGGTTTCCGCATTATAAAAATCTTTTACGGTAGTGTTTTCGGCGCCCCACAGCTTAACCACTTTTTCCAATTCGGTTTTTTCATTGTCCGAGAAATTGATATCGAACGTTTTTACCGCGTAATCGTCAGGGTAAGTGCGGCACTGTACCTGGTAAAATTGCATGGTTTTGGCACGCAGCACAATTTTGCAGCCATTATTGAAGGGGATGGGCACATAGCAAAAGTATCCGCCCATCTGGTTGCCGCAAACCGGCCGCACAAATGGATAAACCTTACCCGAAAACAAATCGTAGTATTTTATGGAGAAGGCGGGCTTTTCTTTACCGTCAAAGTAAAAATCAAGCGTGTCATCGTTATGTGTCGGCATCCAGATACGGTTGATCACCCCTTTGCCTTTCGCTTCAAAAAGCACCAGGGTACCATCCGGATTTTTACGGGCAAAAGAATATTTTCCGCTAAAACCGTCGTCGTTGCCGCCCGTGGTATCGTAGGATGATTTTTCCCATACGTGCGTGCCGGTTACGTATTGTGGCAGCTGCCGGATATCGTACAGGCGTTTTAGCTCTGATGCTAAACTTACAATTTTAACCTGCCCGAAAGCAAATGCGGAAAAGGCCAGTAGAATAGCAAATGACAGGTATAATCTTCTCTTCATAACTATGGTAATGTTGAAAATTAAAGGTAGTAAATCGGTCAAATGTATAAAGCACGGAACAGGATTTTATGATACACCCATATTTATTGCTGATATTTGTATATAACTATGCCAGCCGAGAGACTGCCTTTTCCGAAACAGCTTGCCTATGCCTGCGGAATGATAGGTTGGAGTATCATGACCAACCTCATCATAGTTATGCTCCCTTATTTTTACCTGCCGCCATCAAATGCGGGGCTTACGCCTTTTGTACCTCAGCTGCTGCTATTCGGCATATTTAACCTGCTATCCGTAATTATCCCGGCAGGCCGACTTATCGATGCTATTTTCGATCCGTTTGTGGCCTCGCTGAGCGATAAAAGTACGCATAAAAAGGGACGGCGTATTCCATTTATGAAATGGGCTATCATTCCCGCTGTCTTTTTCTGCGCCATGACGTTTCACCCGCCTGTACCGCATGAGAGTATCCGCAATGCGGTATGGCTGGGGTGTACGCTGGTGCTGTTTTTTATGAGTGTTACTACATACGTTATTCCCTATAACGCCCTGCTTCCCGAGCTTACCGATACGGCGGCCGAAAAGGTAAAGCTATCCTCTTTCCAGCAAGTGGGGTTTGTTATCGGTATTATTATTGGCGCGCTGGTAAATAATTATGCCGACCTGGTTCAACATTTTTTTAACGTACCTGACCGCGACACTGCAGTTCAATATACCATCTGGGGCCTCGCCATTGTATCGGGCCTTACTATGCTGGTGCCCGTATTTGCTATCGATGAGCGGAAATACTCTGAAAGCACACCATCGCACCTGCCCTTATTTTCTGCTATAAAAAAGACCTTTAAGCAACGCAATTTCAAATATTATCTTATTTCCGACTTTTCGTTTTACATGGCGCTAAGCATCATTTCCAGCGGGCTGTTATACTTTATAACCGTGCTGCTGCCCCTTAAGGAGTCGATGGGCGGCCTGTTAATGGGTATTATGGTGATGGTTTCGCTTTGGTTTTACCCGCTTATAAATTACCTGTCCAAGCGAATTGGTAAAAAACCTATTGTGATATTTTCCTTCGGATTATTGAGCCTTATTTTTGCCCTGATATTTTTCCTTGGCAAAATTCCATTGTCGCCCAAAGTACAGGTTTATACCCTGGTTATTTGCGCATCGTTCCCGCTGGCTGCATTGGGTATATTACCGAATGCCATATTAGCCGAGATTGCCGAAATTGATGCAAAAGAAACCGGCGATAACCGCGAAGGAATGTTTTTCGCCGTAAAATACTTGTTTGTAAAGCTTGGTCAAACCTTAGGTATAGCCCTGTTTGCCTACTTAACTGTTTACGGTAAAGACCCCGGTCATGATTTTGGCCTGCGACTGAACGGTATTTGCGGGTTTGCACTTTGTTTGCTGGCATGTATTGCTTTTACCCGGTTCAGGGAGCAACGGCAAAGCGCTGATGAATAAGATCCCCTGTAAAAACACAAACTACGTTCATGAAAATAAAATACCCCAATATTTATAAAGCCGCGTTAACCGGCGTGTGTTTACTGGTGATTTTAAGCTGCAATACACCATCGTCTATGCATAACAGTGCAGGCGGCAACAAAACCATCGCTTCTCCAAAGCTTTCAGCAAAAGCCATGCAGGCCGACCTTTTTATTCTTTGGTCGGCAATTAAAGAGCTGCACCCGGGATATGGCTTTTATACTCCTGCTGATAGCCTCCAAAAATGTTATGATGATACAAAAGCTTCCATTACCAGCCCGTTATCCCAACCCGGTTTCATCGCCCATATTTATCCGTTTTTATGCAAGCTAAGATGCGGACACACCCAGCTTAAACCATCTGCAGATTATAAGCCGGACGGTACAAAGGCTCCACAGCTACCTTTTGAAGTTTTAGTGAAAAACCACCGGGCCTGGGTAACAACACACCAGGTAAATCAACTGGCTACCGGCGACGAAATTATTAGCATAAACGGTACACCAACTTCGGCTATAGTTAGCCACGGCTATGATTTATACTGTGGCGATGGTTATAATGAAACGTTTAAAGAATTGTTTTTAAGCGAATATGATGGTTTTGAAGATGCCTGCAACAAGTTTTATCACTGGACCGGCCCTTATAAAATCGAATTAAAAAACAAGGCAGGTATTTTAAAAACGATACAGGTAGCGCCACTGCCGCAAAACTTTGCGCCGCCGGCTTCGCAGGGCAAAACTGTCGACAATTACGCCGGATGGGAATTAGCAAAAAATACCGGCGAATTGCCGCTCCGGTTTTTAAAGAATGGAGCAACGGCACTATTTCAAACCAAACCATTTGCATATACCGACACCAACAGCTACAGGGAAGCATTTAAGCAAATAAGCCAACGCGGGATAAAGAACCTGGTGCTTGACTTAAGGCACAATACCGGTGGCGACATCCGGATTGCTGCAAACCTGCTTGGATATGTTGCCGATGGTCCTTTTATTATCATCAAAGATGTAAAATCCCGAATACCAAACCCGGCTCTAAACCATTTTGCCAGGTATTTTGATAGCACGAGAACCGCTAATTTTAACGAGGGTTATCAACCCGGAGATAAAGAAGGAGAATGGTATCATGTAGACACCAAGCCGGTGTTCGGTCGCATTTACGGTAAGCTCCCGGTTGCTAAAACAAATCATTTTGATGGGAATTTGTATGTTTTAATCGATGGTGCAACATTTTCGTCGGGTGCTCTTTTTACCGCTGCGCTTAGAGCCCAGCGCAAAAATGTGAAATTCATTGGCCGCGAAACCGCAGGTGCAGCGGAAGGCTGTAACGGTATGACGGTGCAAAAATTAACCCTGCCAAATACCAAAATTAATGTTGATTTTCCGTGGATGAGGGTTATCTCTGCCGCTAATACCCCGGCTACAGGGCGTGGTATTTTGCCTGCTTATACGGTTGAATACAGCCCCGAAGACATAGTGAATAAGCGGGATAAAGATTTGGAATGCGCAATGGCCCTGATAAATAAATAGATGCCTATTTATTAACGCGCGGTATTATTCGGCCTTGCGTATACCAGGTGCATTACGTTGATATTGCGCATGGCAAAGGCGGCTTCGCAATAGCAGAAGTAATAGTTCCATTTGCGGATGAAAGTGTCATCAAAACCCAGCGATTTTACTTTTGAAAGGTTGCTGTTGAACGAGTCGGACCAAAGTTTAAGCGTTTTGGCATAATCAAGGCCGATATCTTTTAAATCAACCATCGTTAGATCGCCCGAACGGTTAACGGCGCCGTTAATAGCCGCCACCGATGGTAGCAGCGAGCCGGGGAATATGTGCTTTTGTATCCAGTCCACACCTTTACTCAAACTAACGAATCTTGAATCGGGCGAGGTGATTACCTGGAGCGCAAGTATGCCGTTCTTCTTTAACAGCTCGTGGCATTTTTTAAAATATACATCCAGGTACTTTGCACCCACAGCTTCCAGCATTTCAACCGATACAATCTTATCAAATGTGCCTTCCATCTCCCGGTAATCCTTTAAAAGGATATTTACTTTGTTTGATAAACCCTCCGCCTCAACGCGTTCAACAGCAAGCTTACGCTGTTCTTCGGATATAGTGAGCGACGTTACTTTACAGCCATAAGTTTTGGCCATGTAAATAGCGTTACCGCCCCAGCCGCTGCCAATTTCTAGCACATGGTCGGTAGGTCGTAAATGCAGCTGCCGGCATAATCTTTCATATTTAGCCAGCTGTGCTTCCTGCAGGCTTAAACCATCCCGGTGGAAATAAGCGGCAGAGTAGGTCATGGTTGGATCGAGAAAACTGGCGAAGAAATCGTTATTAAGGTCGTAATGCTCGGATATATTTTTGCGCGAACCTTCGAGCGTATTTGCCCGCTTAAAGTGAGAAAGCTTATTGAAGAATTTAAGCAGGTTAAGCGATAAGGCTTGTACTTTGCTGCCGGACACACCCGGCGCGTTGTCCACATTCAGCAACACCCATTTTATTACGTTGGTGATGTTGTCAGTATCCCACAAGCCATCTACATAAGCCTCACCGAAACCTATATCGCCAAAAAGAATGATACGCTTATAAAATTCGTCGCTGTTAACCACAATGCTGGCCGCAATATTGCCCTCGCCGTTGCCGATGGTTACCTGCTGACCGTCGGTAAGGGTAAGGTACAGGAAACCCCGCTCCATCTTACCGAGGAGTTTCAACACCAAATCCTGGTAAAAGCTGGTTTTTTTAACGAGTGTAAGGGTGTTAGCCATGGTTTATGTCTGGTCAAGCTGTATATGTTCAGGATTTACGTAAACTAACCGGCTGAAAGTTTTTTGAATATACAAATTTTGATTAATTGTATGGGCGATAAACTTCTTTTTGCAAATGTGAATTGTCTGTTTTTTTATGATAGGGGATTTTTTTTAGCCACAATTTTACCGCCTGCCAGTGTATCAGGCCGATTATTTTCAGCGTGATTAAGGGGAAGCTGAAAAAATACAGCAGCAGCGTTTTATCATTCAAGGGCCTTCGCTCGCCGCTCAATGTGCTGATGAAAAAGCGGTTGCCGGCCTTGTCGTAGTCATCAATTTTTATTTGCAGCTTTTCGCCGGGAATATGCAGGTCGAAATCGAAATAAGTATCCATATCGATAAACGGCGATACATAAAAATACTTCCCGGCATTGAGCTTGAACACATCGCCTGCTTTCGCGTCCGCGCCGAGAAAATAAGGCTTCATCTCCAAAAAAGTATTGCAAACCTCAACTATGGAGCACACTGGCTCATCCTGTTCATCATAACAAAAATAAAAAGATACCGGGTTAAACTGGTAGCCCAGCGTACACAGATTGGTTAGCACCATAATTCTGCCGTTACCGATGTTTACGCCATTTTGATGCAGGTAATCCGTAATGTGCTGCCGTACATTTTTCGAGGTATCGGGGTTTTCTTTTGGCAGCTGCAAATGGTCTTTATCCCGGAAATTAAACAGGTTGAACCGGTTACGGCTCATAAACTTTAGCTGTTGGTGCAACGAATCAATCTCGTCCAAATCCAGGTAAAACATAAACACATCGTAGTGAAACCGGTTTTGCTTCGGCGCAAAACGGTTGTGCATTACGCGCGCTTTGTAAAGACAAGAGTTTAGCATGAATGAATATACGGATAAACGGGGGGAATGGATGGCGGAAACTTACAGTAAGTATATTATTTTACGGCTTACTTCAACACTGTATACCAGAATGCATCAACGCAAATATGAATAGTACGAATAATAGTAGGAGCGATACGAAAACGGTAAAGACCCTGCCTGAAGTTGATACCATAAATATTCGGAACGATGATTCAGGAAGCATACTGAACAATGCAATCAAGCCTTTGTAGATTCCATAGCAAAGCAGGACAGCGATAATTAAAATACCTATTGGCAGAGCAGCATCACCCATATACGATCAATGTATCTGCTAATGTATGACTTTATAAGCAGATGTTTTATTCGAATCGAATTGTCCTAATCGCGCTGGGTTTTAACCCAGCGCTACAATATAAATCGAGCCGATGGCTCTTGAATTCGGATACATTTGAGAATCTTTTTTCTCATAGATTTTCTAAAAGGCCGCAGGCTTGGCCAATTTTTTAACGCCGGGTTTCAGCCCGGCGTTAACAGCCAACGATGCGATAGTTTGATTTGCCTCCAAATGTAAACCAAGGATTAGAGCTGCTATTTTTGATGCTTCCAAAACCGGCCTTTTCCTTCGGCTATCCACTCCAACGCTTCACTTATTCTTTTTTGCCGCGTTTCGTCTGTTTTGGCATCCGTAATCCAGATGATATATTCCTTGCGGAAGGAATTAGATTTAGCTTCAAAAACTTCCTTTGCTTTGGGACTATCACTTAAAGCTGCCAGCAGGTAGTCGGGCGCTTCCAGCACTTTGGGTTTATCTGTCTCGGGTTTTTCTCTTTTTATTTTGACGCCTTGTTCATTTAGCTGCCGGGCTTCTTTAAGTATGGCGATGAATTCTTCATCCGGCGGCAGGTCGCTTATTTTGCCGATCTTTCCTAAAAACCTTTGGATGGGTTTTAAATCCTTGTTTGCTTTTAGCCGCGGATCGGTCATCAGGCTGTCTTTTAAGAAGGAGAAAGAGCAATGGTTTTTATAGGATGCCATCACGCACAGGTTATCGTTCTTATATTCAAAATGTGGCAGCGCCCATTTCATGGCTTCTGCTACATCCGGTCCGCTTTCGTGAACAAGCTTGCGCCAATGCGTTAAAATCGGCTTTGCAAAGTCTTCGGCATTCGCAATGTAGGCGTCTATTTCTGGATTGTAGTTCATGATTGTTCAAATTTACGATTGAGGAAAATTACTCATATCCACATAGGCCATCTCCCATTTATGGCCGTCAAGGTCGGCAAAGCTGTGCTGGTACATAAAGCCGTGATCTTTTGGCTGCGCGTAGATAGTGCCGCCCAATGCCTCGGCTTTGTTTATAAATTGCCTTACTTCATCTGCCGATGCAGCATCCAGCGCTATGAGCACTTCTGTGGAGCGATGCGCATCGCACACTTCTGTATCGATAAACGTTTTGAAATAGGCCTCGGTAAGCAGCATTACAAAAATACTGTCGCTTACTACCATACAGCCGGCCTTTTCGTCGGTAAATTGCGGGTTGAATGAAAAGCCGAGATTTTGAAAGAACTCCTTAGATTTCGCCAGGTCTTTAACCGGGAGATTGATAAATACTTTAGTTGCCATTTAATACTTTGATTGATAGTTTACCATTAAATTCTATGCAACAAAGAAAGGCGGTTAGAAGCTGGCTATCTGGTCAAAAACTTGGATAAACAGGTAAATTTAATTACTTGCGCTCCTCCGGAACTCAGAGGGCGACAAGCCGATTTGTCTTTTAAAGAATTTGCCAAAATTAGCTGGATCTGAAAAATTAAGCTGATAAGCTATTTGCGTAATTTCCATATCGGTATACTGAATAAGCGCCCGGGCTTCGTTAGCCAGCCGCCCGGCAATAAAGGTAAGCGCGTTTTTCCCGGAGACCTGTTTAACAGACTGGGAGAGGTGATTAGCCGAAACAGCAAGCATATCGGCATATTCCTGCACGGTACGTTTATCAATGTAATGATTATCAATCAGCTGTATAAATCTGCGCAGTAAGGTTTGTTGCTGGCTTACCGGGCTAATGTTCCTTTGTAAGGCAAAATCCTGCAGGTGGTAAAGCAGCCCGAGCAATTTTATCCTTGCTTCCATATGCTGTGCCCTTGCTGATCGCTCATAAGCTGTAAATACAGCTTCGAAATGCGGTATTAACTGTTCGAACGTGGAGTGGTCAAATTTAAAGAGGTTGGTATGCAGGCGATCAAACAAAGGGAATTGCTGATGGAAATCGGGTTTAAAAAAAGAAAAGCATTCGGCCTTAAAATAAACCACGTAACCTTCGAGCGCGTTGTTATGCGAAAAGCTGTACACCAGGTTAGGCGAATGAAACACCAGGTACGAATCCGGGTTGTGAATGGTTTGATCGCCATAGCTAACCTCAATCTTCCCGGAATTGATGAGCAACGCAAAAAAATAAAACGACCTTTTAAAGGGCGGCCGGTAAACCTGCACATCCTGGCCCAGCTGTTTTAGCCGCAAACAGTAAAAATCCGGATCGTCCGTTCGGCCCGGCCAGGGAATAGAAGCAAGGAAATCGTTGATCTCGGTATAATAGGGGATGCCAGCTTTTGTTTTCTCCATAAATTGATGCGGAAGTACCGATTCTAAAGTAACAAATTAAACTGTTTTAGTTTATGGGTTGCAAGAAAGGATTAAGGCCTTTGGTTTTTCTTTGCTGAATGAGAGGATTCACATATACGGACTTCCCGACATACAAGTACGCAATAACACAACAAAGCTTCAAGACTTTCGAGCCAGGGCTGTTGATTTCTCCTATCAAAATGAGAAGTTCCCCGTCTTTGGTACTATTTAAAAGCCGGCTTTAATAACCACGAGGTAGTGGTTCCCAATATGGCCCCGCCAAAAACATCGCTTGGGTAGTGCACGCCCAGGTACATGCGCGAATAGCCTACCGCACCCGCCCACAAGTACGAAGGAGCTATAACGTACCATTTCGGATACGCCCTTGACAATGCTGTTGCCACCGCAAAGCTTGTTGAGGTATGGCCGGAAGGGAAAGAGGTGCTCCCGGCATTATATACCGCTACGATTTTTAAATTTTGCACAAACGGACGGCGACGCTTAAATATCGCTTTCATTAGCAAAGTGGTGCCTATGGTAATGACGGCGCTGCTGCCCACATATAAGGCATTCTGACGCATCTGGCTGTCGTTCCGCACAATGCCGCCTACCATTAATGCGACCGGTATACCATATGATACGTAGGGCAGCGAATTGGATAAAAACAGCATCTCTTTTGTTTCGTCGTCATTACGTTTTAAGGCCAGGCTTATTAAAGCCCTATCATCAAACCGCTGAATAAAGTTGTTTACCTGCGCCGCCTGTACCTTTACCTGTGTGGTGGTTTTGTTTTGCTCCGGGGTTTTTGGCTGTTCTTCAGTTTTTACATCTTGCGCAAAAACAGGTCCTGTAAAAGATACCGCTACCAGTAACTGTAAAACAAAGAGGTTAAATAGCCCTGTGCGCTTGCTTATTTTCATATCAGTACGATGTACATTTATAGTAACAGAAAAGTTAAAGGTATTTGTCCTAAAGTCAATTTAACAACAAAACGTTTAAATTGTTAAAATTTATAAGGCATCAATTATAAAGGTAGTAATAGATGAGAAGATTCGAACCTCCGACCTTCCCGACTCAAGTCGGGACGCGATAACGCAACAAAGCCTCAAGACTTTCGACTCGAGGCTTTTGACTTTTTCTCGTCGGGATGAGAAGATTCGAACCTCCGACCTTCCCGACTCAAGCCGGACGCGATAACACAACAAAGCCTCAAGACTTTCGACTCAAGGCTTTTGACTTTTCTCGTCGGGATGAGAAGATTCGAACTTCCGACCTCCAGCACCCCATGCTGGCGCGATACCGGGCTACGCTACATCCCGAAACATTGTTCGGATTGCAAATATATATTATCGCCCAATAAAATTGTAAAATATGTGTAGTTTAACTGGCAGCCCGCTTGTCAGACTGGTACAGTGAGTGTAAATCGAGTAAGGTTTCGGTCTTTATCGGTTTGGATACGAATGTTTTAACAAAATCGTATTTATCCGCAAGCTGCTTGTCTTTCGGGTCGACAGAGGAGGAAATGATATATACATCAACCTTTTTCGTAATTTGTTTTTGGAGTTTCTCGAAGTCGTAAAGAAAATCCCAGCCGCTATAGCCCGGCATATTAAGGTCCAGGAAAATAACATCGGGTAAAATTCCTGCTTCAGCGCAGTGGCCTTCAAAAAGGTCCATACTTAGCCTGCCATCCAGGCTGTGTGTGGCGTTTGGAAACAGGTGAAATTTGTCAAACATCTTTTGCATAATAATATGCTCGATGGGATTGTCATCAATCATTAGAAAATTTACCATAATAGTCAATTTGAAATGAGGATTAGGGGTGATTATATTACATGCAAAAGATATTCCAACAAGGAATAAGTGCTGTTTATTAAAGATTTACGGGGAGAAACAGGTCAATTTGGGTAGTAAACACCTGGCTGTGGGTTTTATTGTAGGAAAAAACCGACGAAAATCACCATACGCTTGAATAGAAAACAGTACACTCTTTGATAGATACCAACAAAATGGCTGGTAATATTGCCCCGTTATACAGATGCGATTTGATTTTTTTATTTGCTGCTAAAATTCTTTTCCCGAAATGGCGTTACTTTTAGCAAATAAATCAACCTATACAATTTTGAGCGACATAAGAATATTGGAGACCAAAATCCTTTCAGACAACTGGTACATTCTGAAGAAAATAACCTACGAGATAAATCAAAAAGGAAGCACTCAAATACAAAACCGAGAGGCGTACGACAGGGGCAATGGCGCCACCATTCTTTTATATAATAAGGAAAAGAAAACGGTAATACTAACCCGCCAGTTCCGGATGCCCACATTTATAAATGGCAACGAAACCGGCTACCTGATTGAGGCCTGTGCCGGGCTGTTGGATACCGACAATCCGGAAGCCTGCATCAGGCGCGAAACCGAAGAGGAAACCGGCTTTAAAGTTAGCCACGTAGAAAAAATATTTGAGGCATATATGTCGCCTGGCTCGGTGACGGAAATTTTGTATTTTTTCGTGGCGGAGTACACCAAAGAAATGAAAGTGAACGATGGCGGCGGTTTGGAAGAAGAAAGCGAGCACATAGAGGTAATGGAACTATTATTTGATGATGCGCTTAGTATGATTAAAACCGGGGAGATAAAAGACGCCAAAACCATTATGCTGCTGCAATATGCGGCGCTGAACGGATTGATTTAACAATACTGCTGTAGCATGCCTTATTTCCCGGTAATTAAAAACTCAACACGCCTGTTTAAGTAACGGTCGTGCTCGCTGCGTTCCGGAAATACCTTTTGCCTGGTACTGCCTACGCCCTTGTAGGTCATTCGTTTGGCATCAATTCCTTTTTCTATAAAGTAATCATAAATGAATTTCGCCCTGTTTACAGATAATATTTCGCCGCCGGAATCATAGTCCTGGCCATCGCGGCCATCTGTTTCGCAGCAGATATGCCCGATAACCTGGAAGGTGATATTGGTGTGCTTTTGCATGAATTTGAGAATGGTGGTTAAATAACGTACCGCTTCCGGGTTTAAAAAATGCCTGCCAGGCTGAAATGTCAGCTCCTCGAAAGAAATACTGCTTCCAACTTTAGCATCCTTTAAATTATTTAGCCGGGCATTAAAGCTAACCGGCTCGCGGGTGGTGTCAACAACAATAACCTGTTTGGGCCGGGCTGGTACCGTATCCCGTTTCCTTACGGGCGGTGCGGGAGCCGCCACCGGAACGACCTTCGCAATAGGCTTACTGATTGCAACCGGTTTCTTAATTTCATATATCACGTCAACCCTTCGGTTTGGGGGTTCGCCAAGGGGAGATTTTTCGGTTGCGCCTGTCACTGCACCCCTGCCGGCTATGCTGATGGTGAGCGTTCCCTTTAGTGTAAGCAGGTAGCTTTTCACTGCTTCTGCCCTGTTTTTTGAAAGGATGATATTATGGCCACCCGTACCGAGGTAATCGGCATAACCTAAAATAGTAACGGAGGCGCTATCGGCGAGCGATGCTTTTAACCCATCTAATCTGCTTTTGTTTTCGGCCGATAATTCATATTTATCGATTGAATAATATAGCTTGAGCGTATCGGGAGCAGATGCCTGCGATGGAAGACTTTTTAATAGTAAAAGCAGTAAAAGGACAGGTTTAAATTTCATACACTAATGGTATTCAGTACAGTATGTAATCATTAAAGATATAACAATCTTTTTGATTTACGGTAAATAACCTGCCGACTCAATAGCCTGGTTTTATAAATTTAACCGATTTGGCAAAAATGGCCGAAGCGCTAAAAGCCATCCAATTAGCTCAATTGCCCTTATTGGATATGCCGTATTAGGAAATTTATTTTATTAATAAGAAATGCTTGCTTTTATTGAATAGATTTATTAGCTTCACATATCTATTTTCCTATGACGGACCCACAAAAAAAAATCATTATTTTCGATGACGATGACGACATCCTGTCTATCTGTAGCTTTATTTTAGAAGAACAGGGCTGGGAAGTGAATGCTTTTGCCGATTGCAATAATATCGTTGATAAAGTTTCCGCAATCAGGCCTGATGTAATTTTAATGGACAACTGGATACCTGACGATGGTGGTATCATTGCTACCCAAAAACTTAAGCAAAACGAAGACCTCAAAAACATTCCCATTATTTACTTTTCAGCAAACAGCGATATAGAGCTGCTGGCTAACCATGCCGGCGCGGAGACTTACCTGGCCAAGCCTTTTGACCTTGAAGAGCTGGAACGCGTTATAAACTCTGTGCTGGTAGTGTAATATAATATTTAGTGTGCCGGGTTGCTCCAGCCTGCCTACTGCTTATGATTTTTTAAATTCCATGTAAAATATCCTATTTTTAAATTGGTAAACTGGTTTAAATGGCAGCTTCGTTTTTTGCAAAAAATAAACAGACCATATTATACGGCCTTGCGCTGGCGATGCTGTTGTTTTTATTGAAATGGCTGGAACTGCGTTTCCTGATTGTAGGGCATGCAATGGAAGTTTATGCCGGTGCTATTGCCGTGGTCTTTACGGCGCTTGGCATCTGGCTTGCGTTAAAACTAGCAAGGCCTAAAGCTCAACCGAGAGTTATAGAAAAAACAGTATATGTACATCCAACAGCCGATTTTATAATAAATCAGAAGGAAGTAGACAAGCGTAACCTGAGCCGCCGTGAACTGGAAGTTTTACAATTGATGGCCGAAGGATTAAGCAACCAGGAAATTTCCGCACGTTTATTCGTATCGCTTAATACCATTAAAACGCATACCTCAAACCTATTCGAAAAAATGGAGGTAAAGCGCCGCACGCAAGCTGTTGAGATGGCAAAACGGATCGGTATTATTCCGTAAAGGGTTTAGCCGACACTCCTAGTGAAGAATTTGGGGTATCGATAATCTGTAACATCTCATTCAATTCCTCTACTTTATCTTTTGAACCTAAATGCTCATACGCGCTGATGAGGTTGCGCAGCACGCGTTTAATAATATCGGTATTTGAGCAGGGCTCATAAAACTGCCTGTCAAATTTAAGTTTCAGCTGCTTCAGGAACATATCTACATCGCGGCGGCCGAATATAAAGCCCTTGTTAAAGGCATTGATGTAAAACAAGATGCCGCCTTCAAAATCGCTTTGCCGGCTTTCGTCCAGGTAAGCCAAAATAAAATGCTGGGGCAGATTTACGCCATAAATCGGTATATCCAGCTTTTGGGCGATAATAGAATAAATAATAGCCAGCGAGATTTGGTTGCCTTTTTTGGTTTCGAGCACCTGGCTGATGTAGCTGTTCTGCGGGTCCTGGTGGTTGGTGGTATTGCCGCTGAAGCCGTATATGCTGTAAAAAACATGATTAATCAGCTTCACTTGCTCCGATGGGCTATGCTCGTTCATCAATTGTATCCAGATATCCCGTTTAATGGCTTCAATCTGGTTAACAACCTTTTGTTCGTCAAGGTCGGGGTATTGATAACGATTGATAATGAGTATTCCCTGGAGTATATCGAACGCGCCACCCTGGTACCAAAGCTGGAGATCTTTTTTTACTATGCCAAATTGAATTTCGTGCACCAGGTTGGCTATGCGTTCTTGTTGTATGCTGTCAAAAGCTTGTTCCCACGCTTCCTCCAAATACCCTATCGCCTCGGGTCCGTAGGAGAGTAATTTCTGATGAACATGCTCAAATATCTCTCCGTCCGGATCATCCAGTAGCTTTATCAGTGAATTTACTTCTGTCGGATTTATCATGTATTACGCTAAAATAGTAAACGTTTATATATTTTTACAGCCATGTTGAATTTAAGGTTCGCAAAGGATTATGTGGTGCACCGGTTAAAGGCCAAAACCAGGCATGGGGTGCACTCGCCTTTTGTATACAGGCTGATTGATGAGGTAATATACGATTTTAATGCCAAAAACGTATATACGGAGGTTGAGAATATCAGAACCGGGCTTTTAAATGACTCCCGGATTATAACCATAACCGATTTAGGAGCCGGTTCGCACGTAAATAACAATCGAAAAAAAAAGATAGGCGACATTGCCCATAACGCGCTTAAGCCGCCTAAACTGGCGCAACTGCTGTATCGTTTAGCAGCCGATTGGCGGCCGCGAAATATCATAGAACTGGGCACATGCCTTGGTACTACAACCCTCTATCTTCAGAAAGCCGGGCCTGATGCAAAAGTCTACACACTGGAAGGCTGCCCGGAAACAGCAAAGATCGCTACTGAAACCTTCGGCAAGGGAGGCATCACTGTCAAACCGATAGTTGGCAATTTTGACGATACGCTGTCGGGTGTAATAGATGGATTACAGCAGCTCGATTTTGTTTTTGTAGATGGCAACCACCAAAAAGACGCCACGATAAAATATTTTGAATGGTGCCTGCCTAAGGTACACGAAAACACTATGCTTATTTTTGACGATATTTACTGGAGCGAGGGAATGAAAGAAGCCTGGGAGCAGATAAAAGCCCATCCGCAGGTAACGGTAACCGTCGACCTGTTTTGGATCGGCCTGGTGTTTTTCAGACCGGGCCAGGTGAAGGAGAATTTCCTGGTTAAATATTAATGTGCGGATGCGTGGATATGCAGATGTGCGGATGAAGCGCAGTTATGCCAATTGATATGGACTAATCGTCTTGTAATTTTCAAATCGCCACATCATCAAATCTTCAAATTCTCTTATCCGCACATTCGCACATCAGAAATTCGCACATCAAAACGACTGCCCCAACGCTACGTAAAACCCGCCTTCGCGTTTCTCGCCTGCCGGTTTTTGACCGACGCCGTAATCAAAGCGGATAGCCAGGCCTTTTTCAACATCAAAGAAATAGCGCACACCTCCCCCATAATTAGGCTTTAGCCGGTCCATATCAAACGACGAATGAAACACCTCGCCTGTGCCGACGAAGCCGGCAAGCCCGAAGCGTTTGCTGATGCGGTAACGTAATTCTGTTTGGCCGGCAAGGTAATTCCGGTCGCGGTAGCGGCCCTGGTAATAGCCGCGCATCATTTCGTCGCTGCCCATTTGCGGCAGCAGGTAAAACGGCGAGCTGCCACCGGTAAGGCTTTGCTCCTGTATATCAACACCTAAAACAAATTGCTTGCTCAAAGAAAAGAACTGCGAATATTCGATATTAAAAAAACCGCCTTTATAGCCATTATTGGCATAGGCGCCATGCATCAGGTTATAATAAGCATTAACGATCATACCCCGGGTGGTGTAGGTATTGTTATTTCGCGTATCAAACGTAAAACTGGGGCCGATGTAGACGTTTGCCCCGCCATGCCGGCTCTCAACATTAGGGGCGTAAATTATATCGGTATAATTATAATCGTACGGATAAAAGTATTTAATAACACCGGCCACCACACCTAAATAAAAATTATCAGTTATCTTCTTTTCGCCGCTAAAGCCCAATTTGTAACGCTTTTCGTTAACATGCTGAACATCGGCAGCCCTGGTATTATTTCCCACCCCGTAAAAATTGGACGGGTAATTATAAAAGCTGATAACACCGGTATAATGGTATCGGTTCTGCGGCGTCCAGTAATTGGCGTTCAGGCTTAATTTTACCTGCCCCTTTGTGGTTAATGTGGAATAGCCGAACAAGTTTGATACCCTGGTGCTGTGGTTGGTTGTATCGGTGTAGAAAGACAGTAATGCTGCGCCGCCGAATTCAACACCTGTCTCCGGCGATGAACTAAATGCAGGCAGCAATACAAAACTTGGCCTTCTGTCGGTATCCTTCTTAAAATACATTTGCCTGATGAATTTTGGCAGAAAATTTAGCTGTGCAGATACGCACTGAACGCTAAGCAGGAAGGTGCACAGGACTAAGAGTTTTTTCATGTAATGCAGATGCTGCGAAGATAAGGGCATTTTTAGGATAATGTTTGGATAAGCGCCGATTTTTTAACCACGGAGATACAGAGGACGCACAGAGGTCGCGGAGAGGAAAAAGGATCGCAGATGTTAAGTGATTGTTTTTCTTTTCAATTTTAAATCCATCAAAATCCCTACTTTTGCACCAAAATTATAAATCTGCAATATGAGCACTACAAAAGGCCCTATTTCCCAGTTTATTGAGCGGAATTACCTGCACTTTAACGCAGCTGCGCTGGTTGATGCAGCCAAAGGATACGAAACACACCTGCTTGAAGGCGGTAAGATGATGGTGACCCTTGCCGGCGCCATGAGTACTGCCGAGCTCGGTATTTCGCTGGCCGAAATGATACGCCAGGGCAAAATAGATATTATCTCGTGCACAGGTGCAAACCTTGAAGAGGATATTATGAACCTGGTAGCGCATTCGCACTACAAACGTGTTCCTAACTACCGCGATTTAAGTCCGCAGGATGAGTGGGATTTGCTTGAGAACCATTACAACCGTGTAACCGATACCTGTATTCCGGAGGAAGAAGCTTTTCGCCGTTTGCAAAAGCACATCCATAAAATATGGAAAGACGCCGAAACCAGCGGCGAACGCTATTTTCCGCATGAGTTTATGTACAAGATATTGCTGAGCGGCGAGCTGGAGCAGTATTATGAAATTGACCCTAAAAATTCATGGATGCTGGCTGCTGCCGAACGCAACCTGCCGATTGTTGTTCCGGGATGGGAAGACAGCACGATGGGCAACATATTTGCCTCATACGTTATAAAAGGCGAGATAAAAGCTACCACCATGAAAAGCGGTATAGAATACATGGCCTGGCTTGCCGACTGGTACGTAAAAAATTCATCAGGAAAAGGCATAGGCTTTTTCCAGATTGGCGGCGGTATTGCCGGCGATTTTCCGATTTGCGTAGTGCCTATGCTGTACCAGGATATGGAAATGCCTGAGATCCCGTTCTGGAGCTATTTCTGCCAGATATCTGATTCCACAACGTCTTATGGTTCTTACTCCGGCGCCGTTCCAAACGAAAAGATTACCTGGGGTAAGCTGGATATACACACACCGAAGTTCATCGTGGAAAGTGATGCGACTATTGTTGCGCCGCTGATTTTTGCATGGATATTGGGGCAGTAGTCTGAACTAAGATTCGTAGGATTTATAGGATTATAAGATTCTCTTCAAAACCCTTTTGCTATTGCAGCAAAAGGGTTTGCTATTTTATTTGAGAGATGGACTTTTAAACCATTTTCGTGACATAACGAAAATGGCATGTAGAAATACAACGCTTGTTATATAATTCAAACAAATCTGGATACATTCCGTATATTGGCATATAGTTACACCATGAGAAACTACGGCCTTTTGCTACTTTGTGTGTTAATCCTTTCCGCCTGCTCGCCGAAGGGGCCGTATGCGGTTACCAACAGGGTATATAAAGACAAAACCAAAGATTTTACCGAAACCATTAAACAGGAATTGCCCGCTGCCCTTACCGATAGTGCAGGATCGCCTATTCCCTCAGAATTTGTAGGCACCGTAAACTTTGGCATACGCAGGCCAAATTATGTTATCATCCATTTTACTGCGCAGGATTCAGTGCAGCAAACCCTCAAAACTTTTACCGTTACCACCACCCAAACCAGCGCGCATTATGTAATCGCCAAAAATGGCAAAGTATTCCACATGGTCAACGACTACCTGCGGGCTAACCACGCCGGCGTTGGCAAATGGGGTAGCGTTACGGACATGAACAGCAGCTCGATAGGCATCGAGATAGATAACAACAGTAAAGAGGCTTTTACCGCTCCACAAATTAACAGTCTGCTGATATTACTCGCCCAGCTGAAGAAAACATATAATATCCCGCAGGCGAATTTTATCGGTCACCAGGATTTTGCCCCCAAACGCAAGCCTGACCCAGGACCGCTGTTCCCATGGAAAACCCTTGCCGCACACGGCTTCGGCTTTTGGAGTGACGATTTACTGGAGTTGCCGCCGGATAATTTTGATTATACAATCGCCCTGCGGTTAATAGGTTATGATACTTCGGATATTAATGCGGCCATCGTTGCGTTTAAGAGGCATTTTGTACAGACGGATTTTAGTCCGCAGCTAACGCAGCTGGATTTGAATGTGCTGTATAATATTTATCAGAAGTATTTATAGTGTTACATAATCTATAGCGATGGGTTTATAAACCCATCGCTATAGATTAAAGAAATTAGTATTTTAATAAAACATTAATTTTCAAAACAATGCGACTTCTTAACCGTAGCGATGGGTTTAAAACCCGTCGCTACGGTTATTGCGTTTACAACATCGCGTTGAAATAACTTGTCTTATTTATATCTTGGAAAACAAAACTTAACCGATGCCTCACAGTTATTCTGCAATATGGGTACACCTTATTTGGTCTACTAAAAACCGCGAACCCGTTTTGATTCCATCCTTAAAGAAAGAGGTTTACCAGGTTATCAACGAAATTGCCGTTGATCACGAAATTTACCTCGATTGTATAAATGGGGTTGAAGATCACGTGCATTTATTGGTAAGGTTGCGGACAGACCAATGTGTGGCAGATGTCGCTAAAACAATAAAGGGTAACTCATGGGACTATTTTAAAGATATTCCAGAAAAATACATTACATGGCAGGACGGCTTCGCTGCTTTTAGCGTAAGTCCATCCCATTTAAGAAGAGTAAGAAGCTATATCTATAACCAGGAAAAACATCATCAGAATAAGTCATTCGCCGACGAGCTAAAAGAAATAAAGCAAAGCACCAAGTCCTCGAATTAGCCCGTACAATCCATAGCGATGGGTTTAAAACCCATCGCTATGGATTGTACGGAAACATTTTACCCATCCCCGCGTTTGTATCGCATGATATTTAGTTTAGTTTTGAATAAATATTCTTTTGATGCAGCTGCCTAATCTGAAAAAAATCCATATCAACCCAAAATATATAAAAATTGCAGGCATTGTGCTTGCCATAATATTTGTACTATTGTTGATAGGCGGTTACATCGCCTACTCTAAACGCGAGGCTTTCCTGCAAAAAGCCATCGCAAAAGCCAAACAAAAAGCCCGCGAAACTTATAACCTCGATTTGGAAATAGGCTCGGCTACCTTTACCGGCCTCAGCACGGTTTCACTTAATGATATTACCATCGTTCCCGACCATCGCGATAGCCTGTTAACCATCAAACATTTTGAGGTTAGCGTTAAGCTGACTCCGCTGATTTTTGGCAACGTTAAACTGGCTTACGTAGACCTGGAGCAAGGGCACCTGAATCTGACCGACATCAATCACGTCAAAAATTTCGATTTCCTGTTCAAGAAGAAAAGGGACACTACCGTTAAAACAAAGGTCGATCTTTCGGAACTATCTAATAACCTGATAAACCAATTACTGTATAAAATACCTGATAACCTAACGCTTAATAATTTCCTGGTATCTTTTAAGAACGACAGCAGCAGCTTTTCCGCCCTGGCGCAAACAGCGTCGATAAAAAGCGGGCAGTTAACGTCAACTATCAACATCGATAATGGCCGCGCCCTCTGGCATTTTGACGGGCGCATGCATCCGTCTGATAAAGACATCGATATTAAGCTTTATGCCGATGGAAAAAAAGTGGAATTGCCGTATATCGAAAAGCGGTTTCACCTGAAGGTGACATTCGACACGGTAAGCACCCGCCTCACCAAGGTTGAAAACAGCAGCGGCGAGACCCGTATTTATGGCTATTGGGGTGTGCGTAACCTATTGATTAATCATCCCGGACTTTCGGCTAATGATATTATCGTACCTGATGCCGGGATAGATGCCAACTTATTTGTGGGCAGTAATTATTTATCGCTCGATAGCTCGTCAACCATCCGTCTTAAAAAAGCAACGGCACATCCATATATTAAATATACCCTTAACCCGGAAAAAATTTATGAGCTTAAGCTGAACACCGGCTGGCAAAATGCGCAGGATATTTTTGATTCTTTCCCGACAGGTATGTTTGAGTCGCTGGAAGGGATACAGGTGAAGGGTAAATTAAATTACAGCCTCAATATCTTTTTGAATTCGGCTAAGCCGGATGATGTTCAGTTCGACTCAAGGCTCGGTAAGGATGGCTTCGATATTATAAAATATGGCAAAGCCGATTTAGGTAAGCTGAACAAGGTATTTGTATATACACCTTATGAGAATGGCAAACCTATGGCCCCGCGGCTTATCGGTCCCGAAAACCCTGAGTTTACGCCATTAAACCAAATTTCGCCTAACCTGCAAAATGCGGTTATGACTGCCGAGGATCCTTCGTTTTACCGCAATCATGGTTTTGTAGAGGAATCTATCCGGAAATCATTAGCAGAAGATTTTAAAACCAAGAAATTTAAACGCGGCGGCAGTACCATATCAATGCAGCTGATAAAAAACTCGTTCTTAAGCCGAGGTAAAACATTAAATCGTAAGGTTGAGGAAATACTGATAGTTTGGTTGATTGAAAATAACAACATCATGACCAAAGACCGCATGCTGGAAGTGTACTTCAACATTATCGAGTGGGGGCGTGATATTTATGGCATCGGGGAAGCTTCAAGATATTATTTCGGTAAAGCACCCTCTGAACTTACTATTGGTGAAGGTATTTACCTGGCGAGTATAGTCCCTCATCCGAAAACAGGCTTATATTCTTTTATGCCTGATGGAACGCTACGCCCGGGCCTGGTGGGTTATTTTAACATGATAGGTAACCTGATGGCGGGCCATGGCAAAGCCCAGCGCGACAGCACCGCCAGCTACGGTTTTTATGAGGTACGGCTAAAAGAAAGCATGCGTCGCGAAGTAGCCCCGGTTAGTACCGCTGTTGCTGATAGCCTGATGAAAACGGATAACGCCGACGACGAGCCTGCAGTGCCGGCCCCTACCCCGGAGCCAGAGGTTAAAAAGCCAAACTTCTTACAGCGGCTGTTCGGGAAGAAAGACACATCGGTTACGGCAAAAAAAGAGGAAGTGAAGAAAGAGGACGCCAAAGCAAAATTGAAAGCCGACATCCAGAAACTGCGCGACGCCGAGGCGCAAAAGGAATTGATGATAGATACCGCCGGCAAAACCCGCAAAGACATACGCCAGGAAAAACGCCGGCTCCGCGACGAGGAAAAACAGGCGGAAAAGGCATTGAAGGAGTTGTCTAAGGATTAGTTGATTATGATTGAGTGAGTGGCTGATTAAGTTGTAGCGCATTAACTTAATTAACCGCCTTTTCAACTGTTCCAACTGTACACAAGCGTTCTGCTGAACACTTTTTGCAAAAAAGCACAAGTTGCTTGTAATTAAAACATTGCACTGTTTCACCTGAACAAAAGCAACTGTACACAAGTGTTCCGCCTGTACACATCGTTCCGCGGAACAGTACAGTTTTGTATCTGCCGACCACTATCAGTTTTAAAAATCAACCTCCTGAAGACTTCCTTATAAATAGCTTTGATTTCAGCACATGCTCTTTTTTGGTTACGGGCTGGCCTTTGCTTTCCAGTTCGTCGAACAGCAGGTTGGCGGCCTTGATGCCCATTTCGTATGCGGGTTGGGTAATGGTTGACAACGGCGGGCAAAGCAGCGGGGCGATTCCCAGACTGGAGAAGCTGATTACTTTCAGATCGCGCGGAATGCTGATGCCCATATCGTTACAAACGTAATACGTAGCGAATGCCAAACGTTCAACCGAGCTGAATATGCCATCGGGCTTAATTTCTTCTAAAACCTTTTTTAAAACCGTAAAGTTCACCTTCTCGTCGTTACTGCAATCAACTACCAGGTTATCATCAAAAGGCACGTTATGTTTTTGCAGTGCATCAACGTAACCCTGCATACGCACCTTACCGATGGAAATACTTTTATTAATTACCAAGTAGGCTATTTTTTTGCAGCCGGTTTGTATCAGGTGCTCGGTGGCCGCAAAGGAGCTGTCGTAGTCATTCGTGGTAACTTTGGCAGCTTCTATATCCTCATACACACGGTCGAAAAATACTACGGGGATGTTTTTTTGTTCCAGCTGACGCAGGTAATTGTGGTCATTGGCTTCGCCTGATACCGACATAATGATACCATCAACCTTGCCATTATTCAAGTAATTCACAAAAGACACCTCTTTCTCAAAAACGTCGTCGGTACGATATAGTAATATGTAAAATCCTTTTTTTCGGGCAATTTCCTCGATGCCATTTATAGCCTGCGAAAAGAAATCGTTGGTTATTTCGGGGATGATAACCGCCAGCGTACGGCTTTTTTTATCACGAAGATTGCTGGCATAATGGTTGGGCAAAAAGTTATGCTCCCGGGCGAATTTCAGAATTTTCTCCTTAGTGTCTTTATTAATATCGGGGCTGCCGTTAAATGCCCTTGAGATGGTGGAGGTTGAAATATTCAGTTCTTTCGCCAGTACCTTGATATTAATATTATCCATTTTGTTAGCTAATAGTGCTTTGCCGTTTTCAAATGTAATAAAAGTGCTCTATTACGCTTTAAAATCAGCATATATTATTGCGTAAATATATAAGCGTATTGTTAAATCCTCAAAATTAAGCACTTATATTTTATAAATATTGCAATTGGCATGTGCTTTGCAATATTTACCATACCAGCAATATTAAAGCAGGAAAACAATGCCAAAAAGAATATTAATAGTAGAAGATAATGCCCTTATGATGGAGGTGCTAACCTACATATTGATGAATAATGGCTATGAAGTATTTGCAACAAACACCGGAAACGATGTATTTGAACATATAAAAACCGATCATCCCGACCTCATTATACTTGATGCCGTGTTACCCGGCATAAACGGCCGGGAGATTTGCCAGCTGATAAAGCTGAACAAAACCACCAGCAAATTGCCGGTAATTATGTGCTCCGGTGATGAATCGATAGATGACGTGCTAAATCAAAACGGCGCACCTGACGATATACTTCACAAGCCATTCGACATTAATTGTTTGATTGAAAAAATTGAATACCAACTGGCGGCCTGATTAAGTCTTAAGTCCGGAGTCGTTAGTCTGACGTCAAAATCTTAAGGTGATGTAAAAAAATACCCCCTCACCAATTGCTGATGAGAGGGCTTTCCAACTTTACTTAATTAACCAATAAATCGGTTCTCTTTAATTCACGTCCCACCACAGGCGTTTACCAGGGCTGTCGTCGCCGCCAAATTCTTTGGCGACAGCGGCATCAACCTGCGACTTTGAAGCGTTGGTGAATGTTGCCGAGTACGGCATACGTTTTACGAAATCGCCGGCGGCAACTTTGCCCTGGCTGTCATTTTTTGTTATAGGATATTGTGCCGGATAGCCGGTGCGCCTGTATTCAGCCCAGCCTTCGTACCCTTCCGGGAATATGGCAATCCATTTTTGGGTGATAATGCGCTCCAGTTTACGGGCCATTGGGTCGCCATCATTCCATTTTACAGTTATGTTTGATAACGGTGGCGCATTATTCGCCGGATTTTTTGGGTCTACATAAGCTGCCGGGGTTGATGTGGCATCAGCCAGGTAGCTGTCAACGCCGCCTGCTCCGTATTCGCCGAACGATGCTTTTACGCCGTCTTCATAAAAGGTTTGCGCCGAGCCTCCACCCATGCTCCAGCCCCTTAAAACGCCTTCAGAGCGCAGGAAATAGCTTTCAGCAACACTCACAATTTTCAACGGTGCGCCGAAGGATGTGGCCAGCTTCGAGAAATTACTGTAGGTGCCGGGGCTAAGTGGAGTGCCCGTGCGTATGCCCTGAACCCTTCCGCCCAGATCTGGGTCATCTGCAGGCAGGCCAAGTTTGGTTAAGCGCGGGTCCTTTAGGCCGCTCAATATCGAGCCGACAGGAGCACCCAAACGCATATCGCCCCATGAAGTAACAATTTCGTCGATAGGGTTTTCGCCCGATACATTCATAAAGAAACCACCGTCGGCTGCTTCCAATACTCCGTATTTGTTGCTTACTGCCGATTCTGCTTCAGTTTTAGCTTTTGCAGGGTCAATCAGCGAAATACGTATAGCCAAACGCAGTTTCAGCGTATTTGCAGTTTTTATCCATTTGGCATAATCGCCACCAAACTGGCTGTTATCAAATGCCTTGAAGCGGAGTTGATCTGCGCCCGGGTCTTTGTCCTCTATTACTGATAACAGGGCTATCGCCTGGTCAAGATCGGCAAAGAAAGCGTTATAAGCCTCCTGAACGGTGTCGAAAGGAACGTCGGCAGTTGTACCTATTTTGCTGTACGGAATCGGTCCGAACGTATCGGCTGCGCGGCTGGCGCCAAATACTTTACAGATAAGCGCAATACCATACAAATCCGGGTATTTGGTATCGAATTTTTTCAATTTCCACTGCAGCCAGGTGTTTAGTATGTTTTGCTGCGGAACGTCCCAGCAATAATCCACCCAATCACTCACAAAGCTGTAGGTAAAGTTATTTACGTTACCAAGGAACACAGATGGAGTTGCTGTATAGCCTGCGTATTCATCCTGGCCCAAATCCTGCTGGCCCTGGTAAATATAATTCACCGGCGATTCGATATTGGTCATCATACCAGGCAAAAGGATACTGGCCTCCTTGCCGTCAATAGCCAATAAGGGCTGCGGCAGCTGCTTAAGGTCCTGGTTAAGGCCTGCCATATCCTTACGGCACGACGTACCTAAGGATAACATTGCAATGGCACCGAGTACCATTGCAGCTTTTTTATTACTAATTTTTTTCATCGTTTATATATAATTAAAGTGATGCCTTGATACTAAAGCCAAATGAACGGGTTGCCGGAACTCCAAAACCGTCGATACCCATGGTATTGGTTGAGGTGGAGATTGCCTGTTCAGGGTCAAATGGCGATTTTTTTGAGAAGAAGAACACGTTATGGCCTGTTACAGCTACATTCAGGTTTTTAAAGGTTTTACCTACCAGCGGGAAGGTGTAGCCTAACACAAATTCGCGCAGGCGAATGTTGGTAGCGCTGTAGGTATATTCAGGCACTGCGCCACCATCGGCACCGCCTGATATGGCAGTATAGTAAGCTTGCGCGTCAACCTTTTTACCGTTAACTACTACGCCGCCGGCGTCACGGGCATCGGCGGTACGCTGCGAGATGCCTTTATAGTCGAACCAGGTATTGGTCATGGAGAACACCTGTCCGCCAAAACGGCTGTCAATTAAAAACGACAGGTTAACGTGTTTATAAGTGAAGCTGTTGTTAAAGCCCGCCAGGAATTTAGGATTCGGATTACCCACATAGCGAGGGTCATCAGCACCGGTTAATACCGGTATGCCATTGGCATCGGTTTTTATGGAGCCGTCAGGATTTTTGTCGATAATTCTGCCGTAGTAATCTCCAAAGGCGCCATACTTGCCGTCTTTCGGCCTGGTGAGCCATGTGGCTACCAAACGGGTATTATCCTGGCCGGATATTACATAATGATCGGCAGTGTAAAGCGGACTTAGCGCGCGTACCTGGTTTACGTTATGAGAAAAGTTTAGTGCCGGGGTCCATCGCAAATCGCCAAATTTAGAGTTGTAGCTGATGGTGCCTTCAAAGCCATAATTGCGAATTTCGCCGCCATTAAGGATAAAGCTTTGCGCTCCTGCCCCCGATGGTGCCTGTATGCTGATGATTTGGTCGCTGGTGCGGGCATCATAATAAGCCAGATCTACATTCAGCAGATTAAACAGGGTTAATTGCGCGCCAACCTCGAAGGTTTTTGTACGCTCAGGCTTTACCTCGGCAATTTTATCGCCCGAGAAATAAGGCAGCTCACCTATAGCATTCGTGCCTACAATTGGCTGCAGGTTATTGAGCGAATACGGAGGAAAGCTGTTATTAGCGCCAAGGCCCGGTGCATGACCAACATTTGCGTAAGATGCGCGCAGCTTGGCATACGACAATACATTAGATGTGCCGATGGTATTGGTTAAAACATAAGATAAACCAACCGACGGATAAAAAAATGCAGTTGGCGTAGTAGTAGCCCATTCGTTACGGCCGGTAGCGCTCAGAAAAATAGTTTCCTTATAGCCGATGGTCGCGGTGGCTAAAGCAGCCTGGTCGATGGATTTATACTCATGCTCCCCTACGGCCAGCGGGTGGGTTCCGTCATAGTTATTGGCCGAGAAATAGTTGGCCAGGCTTAAACCATACTGGTTGGTGCTTGACAGGCTGGTATTATAATCAAAGCTCCGGTCGTCGGTAACACCTAAAGTAGCTTCGAGCGAGAAATCGCGGGATACTTTGGTATTAATCAGCAATAACGCGTCTGAATATAAATGTGTACCATAACCCTGACCGGTAAAATACGAACCGTTTATCCCTTGCTGCGTGCTTTGTGCAACAGGGTCGGTAGTGGCGTAGTTTTCGGCCTGGTTGCGATTATTGTAAGCATCCAGTGTAGTACGTACTTGTAAGCTTATCCATTTGGCGAAATCGTATTTCGCTTTAAATGATGATATGTACCTGTTTGATGAACGCTCATTCAGGTTGCGATAAGCAATCCAGTACGGGTTTTGGTTCGAGCTGAACTCATTTTTCTCGTAAGGCCAGTTCTGTGCATAAATACCGCGTGTAGCATCCCATTTCTCAAAGTTGTTTTTGTCGTAGTTGGCAAAATTGTCATCTGTAGGGAACTGGTATAAACCAAACATCGGGCTAAAAGTTAAACCTGCTTTTGGTGGGTTCTCCTGTTTTTGGTAGATATAGTTAACCGAACCATCAACAGTCAGCTTATCATTAAGGAATTTGCTTGAACCCTTTAAAGTAAAATTATGTTTTAGCAGCGAGTTGTTCGGTACGATGCCGGTAGCTTTGGTATTAGCGTACGACGCATAGAACTGGGCTTTTTCGTTGCCACCGGATAGCGATACGCCATTGATGTAAGTTTTACCTGTATTAAAGAAATCTTTAACGAAGGCATTGCTTGCCCCGCTCGATTTGGCGCCCCACATATCATCAGCTCCAGGCGTAGTGCGGCCATAACGTGTTTGCGGAGAAGGAAGCCCTACAGGTGTGTCAAAAGTGGTCGATGAATTAAAATCAACCTTTGTTTGTCCTGCCTTACCTTTTTTGGTTACAATCAACAAAGCACCGTTTGATGCTGCGCTACCGTATAATGCAGCAGCACTCGCGCCTTTAAGCACCTGGATACTTTCAATATCGTCAGGGTTAATATTTGATAATGGGTCAACGTCTGCGCCGTCGCCCAAACCGGCCATGGTACCGCCCGCACCTTGCCCGATAGGAATACCATCGATAACATAAATAGGTGCGCTGTTGCCGCCTATTGATTTTGCGCCGCGCAGTTCAATCCTCGACGCACTACCCGGACCGCCGGTACCTTTAGTAATAACAAGGCCTGCCGCTTTACCGGCCAGCGAGTTTACAAAGTTGGGGTCCTTAGCTTTTTCCAGCTCGGCACCGGTAACATTTTGGGTGGCATAGCTTAAGGTTTTTGTTTTTTGCTCGATACCCAGCGCAGTTACGGTTACTGTTTCGAGCACGTGCTCATCGTCGAGCAGGGAAACATTGATTTCGGTTTTGCCGTTAATCTTTACGGTTTGTGAAATAAAGCCGATGTAAGAGAATACAAGCGAGCCGTTAGCGGGGGCGCTTACGGAGTACTTGCCGTCAACAGTAGTAGCAGTTCCTTCCGCAGAACCAGCTACCTTAACATTAACCCCCGGCAGGGGCTGGTTGTGACTGTCAGTCACTGTGCCCTTCACGGTTACATTTTGTGCGGAGGCGTACATAAAGCAGCCTAACACAAACGCAACCAACATGTAGAGTTTTTTCATAAAAGTTAGTTTAATTAGTGAATTTTTGGATGTTAGTTTCACCGAACTTACAATGAAATAATAATTGCTTGTATGGGGTTTGGCCGCTGGTAGAGGTGATGTAGAGGTTTATTTATTATATTGTAAAGCAAGGTTTTGTGTTTTAATTTGTCGCGCTTTTGTACCGGCTTGTTCGCGAATTTCGTCGCTAATTTTTAGCTGTACTACATTACCACTACCATTGGTTGTAAAATGTGTGAAGTGAAAACTTTGATATATACTTGTTGGTAACCATTACAGCCATAGCGATGGGTTTATAAACCCATCGCTATGGCTGTAAGCCGGGCTAAGCTTTAATCGCTATGAAAAAACAAATTACAATTCTCCTAACTACCCTGTTAACTATCTGGCTAATCGACAGCGCTGTTGCTCAAACAAAGCCCCGTTTTAAAGCCATCGCTATTGCTGAAATTGGCGGCGGGCATGCGTTGTTTGACGTGGCCGCCAAAGCCTGGCTGAATAAACTGGCTGCCGACAGCAATTTCACTATCGATTACATTACCGACACCAAGCCTATAAATAAAGAATTCCTGAAGCAGTACCAGCTTTTTATTCAGCTGGATTATCCGCCTTATCCATGGGGCAAGGATGCGCAGGAAGCGTTTGAGGATTATATAGAAAATGCACGCGGCGGTTGGGTTGGCTTTCACCACCCCACCTTACTGGGTGTGTTTGATGGTTACCCGATGTGGGAATGGTATTCGAAGTTTATGGGTGATATCCAGTTTAAGCGCCACATCCCAGGCGGAACGGAAGCCAAATTAACCATAGAGGATACCAAGCATCCTGCTATGGCTGGCTTGCCATCGACATTCGTTACCAAAGATGAATGGTATATTTATGATAAAAGCCCCCGTCCGAATGTGCGTGTACTGGCAAGTATAGCCGAATCGACCTATAACCCGGAGAAGGAAGTAAAAATGGGCGACCACCCGGTTATCTGGACCAATGAACATTATAAAGCCCGCAATATCTACATCGCAATGGGCCATTTCCCGGAATTATTTAATGACGATAACTACACAAAGCTGTTGAAGAACGCCTTGTTTTGGGCAGCAGGGAGATAAGGGAGATGCATAATTGCGACCTGTCCTGATGACGCAGGGCGATGCCCTGCGCTGACAGATGGAACTCCTTCAAGGTTCTTCTAATTTACTCGAGCTTAAATTTTATACCCTGTATTCTAGGATTAAGACATATCCAAATTTATTTAAAAAAAGGTTATTCCTAAGCTGCTCTATTATAGTTTTCCACATACCTTTCACCCCTTTTTACCAAAGAGAACATACGAAGT